>CEVF01121777.1_pt1 | contig 13473 bp, 7 predicted proteins | sample 356441 | NCBI WGS metagenome assembly CEVF01 (sample SAMEA2622765, study PRJEB7988) | marine metagenome | biome: marine biome (ENVO:00000447); feature: surface water layer (ENVO:00002042); material: "saline water (ENVO:00002010), including plankton (ENVO:xxxxxxxx)" | depth 5 m
GTTTTACCATTACAACGGAAGTTTGCACACAATACAATGCAGAAGGCAAGGACGCCGTGATAAAAAGTATAGAGCCCGAAGTCCGCAGTGCCATTAACAATATAGAGGAAACCATGGGCACCATCTTTGGTGATGACGAAAACCCATTGCTCATATCCGTTCGTTCCGGGGCACGCGTTTCCATGCCAGGGATGATGGATACCGTGCTCAATCTTGGTTTGAACGACAAATCCATCAAAGGGGTGATCAAAATGACAGGTAATGAACGTTTTGCCTGGGACTCATATCGCCGTTTTATCCAAATGTACAGCAGTGTGGTCATGGGGCTCAAACCCGAATCCAAGGACGACCTTGATCCATTTGAGGAAATCATAGACCATTTAAAGGATAAACGCAAAATCAAACAGGATACCGAATTTACCGTACAAGATCTCCAGGATTTGGTATATGACTTTAAGGAGATTGTTAAAAAAAGAACAGGCAAACCCTTTCCTTCCGATCCATGGGACCAACTTTGGGGAGCCATTACAGCCGTATTTGATAGTTGGAACGGGGATCGCGCCATCTACTATCGAAAAATGCACGGATACCCAGAGGATTGGGGTACCGCTGTAAATGTCCAGGCCATGGTGTTCGGCAATATGGGAGAAGATTCCGGAACCGGGGTATGCTTTACAAGGGATGCCGGAACCGGGGAAAACATATTCAATGGGGAATACCTTATCAACGCCCAGGGAGAGGATGTCGTTGCCGGAGTTCGCACACCCCAGCAAATTACATTGGTTGGTTCTCAACGTTGGGCCAAGCTTGCCCAAGTGGACGAAGAAGAACGCAAAGAAAATTACCCCTCTTTGGAGGAATTGATGCCCGATATTTATAAAGAACTATTTGAATACCAGCACAAACTGGAAACACATTACCAGGATATGCAGGACATGGAATTTACCATTCAACAAGGTAAACTCTGGATTTTGCAGACACGAAATGGAAAACGCACCGGTGCTGCCATGGTCAAAATTGCCATGGATTTGCTCAAGGAAGGATTGATCGACGAGAAAACGGCCCTAATGCGCATAGAGCCCAACAAACTAAACGAACTTTTGCACCCCGTCTTTGATCAGGATGCCTTGGACGAAGCCGATGTGGTAGCACAAGGTTTGCCCGCATCTCCCGGTGCGGCCACTGGCCAGATCGTTTTCTTTGCCGATGAAGCGGACAAATATAAGAACAGTATCCTGGTCAGGGTCGAAACCTCTCCCGAAGATGTGGAAGGCATGAACGTTGCCCAGGGTATTGTTACCGCTCGGGGCGGGATGACCTCCCATGCAGCGGTAGTGGCCAGGGGAATTGGCAAATGCTGTGTTTCCGGTGCCGGTGCGCTTAAAATCAACTACAAGACAAGAACCCTTAAAGTTGGTGACCACGAGTACCATGAAGGCGACTGGATCTCCATCGATGGTTCTACGGGCAACATCCTTGAAGGAAAGGTTGCCACAAAAGAGCCTGAATTGAGCGGTGAATTTGCTGAATTGATGGAATTATCCGATCGTTATGCCACCATGGAAGTAAGGACCAATGCCGACACTCCAAAAGATGCCCTGGTTGCTCGTAATTTTGGGGCAAAAGGTATTGGATTGACCCGTACCGAACATATGTTCTTTGAAGTGGACCGTATAAAGGCCATGAGAGAAATGATACTGGCAGATACCGTTAAGGGACGCAAACAGGCCCTGAAAGAACTGCTTCCAATGCAACGTAACGACTTTGAAGGTATTTTTAGGGCCATGGACGGATATCCGGTAACCGTTAGATTGTTGGATCCCCCGTTGCACGAGTTTGTGCCACACCAATTGGCAACACAAAAAGAATTGGCCGAAGAGCTCCACATTTCCCTGGCCGCTGTGAAAAGCAAGGTTGCCGAACTACAAGAATTCAACCCAATGATGGGCCACCGGGGATGTAGACTTGGAAATACCTATCCGGAAATTACCCAAATGCAGACACAGGCCATTTTGGAAGCTGCCCTAAAGGTCAAAAAGGATGGAATAATCGTCAAACCCGAAATAATGGTTCCATTGGTAGGTACCGTTGAAGAGTTCAAACAACAAAAAGAAGTGATCGATGCCACGGCCCGGGAAGTTTTCAATAAACGTAAGGATTCCGTGGAATACTCCGTGGGTACCATGATTGAAATACCCAGGGCTACCTTGATTGCTGACCAGATTGCCGAAATTGCCGATTTCTTCTCCTTTGGAACCAACGACCTTACACAGATGACCTTTGGTTATTCTAGGGACGATTCAGGTAAATTTCTCCCAGTATATCTTGAAAAAGGCATCTTAAAAGCAGACCCTTTCGAAGTACTCGACCAAGAAGGTGTAGGCCAACTGGTTGAACTTGGAACAAAACGCGGCCGTGCACAACGCCCAGACCTGAAAGTTGGCATTTGTGGGGAACACGGAGGGGAACCAAGCTCAGTTGCATTTTGTCAAAAAGTAGGAATGAACTATGTAAGCTGCTCACCCTTTAGGGTGCCAATTGCCCGGGTAGCAGCAGCACAGGCAGCAATATCATAAAGGTAAATTAACTGATCGTTCTGTTTTTTAACCCCTGGGTTTTAGTCAAATAAAAACCTAGGGGTTTTTTGAATATAATCGTGAATGAACTATCTTATTGCTCTAAAACCAACCACCATGACAAAATACTTCCTCTTATTTTGTAGCCTTTCATTGCTTTTTTTATCCTGTGACCGAGCGGAAAGATCAAAACATAACATCAAGGTAAGTTTTGATGAGTCCGTAAGCACTACGGACAAAGATGGACGCCTATTATTGATGCTTTCTACCGACGATAGTAAAGAACCACGTTTTCAAATCAATGATGGCTTAAACTCACAACTCATCTTTGGAATGAACGTAGAAGACATGGAACCTGGTGAATCGTTTACGTTTGACGAATCCATTTTTGGTTACCCCTACCCCAGTTTAAAGGATGTTCCCCCGGGCGAGTACAACGTGCAGGCCCTTTTGCACGTCTACGAAACCTTTAATTTATCCACAGGACATACGGTCAAACTTCCCATGGATAACGGTGAAGGCCAGCATTGGAACACATCCCCCGGCAATCTGTACAGCAAACCTTTTAAAATAACGATAGGCGATAACGGTATTGAAGATGTTTCCGTGGTCATGGACCAAAAAATACCCCCAATTCCCGAACCAGAGGATACGGAATGGATAAAGCACATTAAGATAAAGTCGGAAAAATTATCCGAATTTTATGGAAGGAATATGTACCTGGGTGCACACATATTATTGCCCAAAGGTTTCGAAGAGCACCCCGAAGCAAAATATCCGCTAATGGTGTTCCATGGGCATTTCCCAAGTGATTTTGGTGGATTCCGAACAACACCCCCGGATCCCAATTTGGAGCCTAAATATTCCGCCAGATTTGATTTGGACGGGTACAACATTATCCAACAGCAAGAAGCCTATGATTTTTACAAGCGATGGAACGAACCCGACTTTCCCAGGTTCCTGATTATAGAGATCCAACACCCGACTCCGTATTATGATGATTCCTATGCGGTAAATTCTGCCAGTCAAGGACCCTATGGTGATGCGATTACCTACGAGCTCATCCCCTATATCGAAAAGGAATTCCGTGGCATCGGTGAAGGATGGTCGCGCTTCCTCTATGGAGGATCGACAGGAGGTTGGGAAGCTTTGGCGGTACAGGTAAAATACCCGGAAGAATACAACGGTTGCTTTGCCGCTTGCCCAGATCCCATAGATTTCAGGGCCTATTGCCTAACCAATATCTATGAGGACGACAACGCATATTATTACGATTCGGAACACAAAAAATTGGAGATTCCCTCCCATCGAAATTATTTGGGAGATATTCAATCCACCATAAAACAGGGCAACCATTTGGAATTGGTACTGGGGGACAAATCCAGGTCCGGGCAACAATGGGATATATGGGAGGCCACCTATTCGCCACAAGGTGAAGACGGTTACCCAGTAAGAATATGGGATAAAATGACCGGTGATATAAACCATGAAGTGGCGGAGTATTGGAAGGAAAACTATGATCTACGACATATCTTGGAACGTGATTGGGACAAGCTTGGACCGCAGTTGAAGGGCAAAATACATATCTATTGTGGAGATATGGACAACTACTATTTGAACAACGCCGTGTATTTGATGGAAGACTTTTTGGAAAGTACCACGGAACCTTACTACGATGGTGAAGTTTTATATGGCGACCGGGCCGAACATTGTTGGAACGGGGATCCCGACCAGCCCAATGCGATCAGTCGTTTGCGGTACAACTCCATGTACGTGCCAAAAATCATGGAGCGTATTGCCGAAAGTGCACCAGAGGGCGCAGATCTGACCAGTTGGAGATATCAATAGTCATCCCGTTAACTTGGGCTCCAACCATAACCAGCCCAAGCTCAAAAGCAACAATAGGTAAAACCATACCAAAGGGATGGGTTCCAACTCTTTTTTGGATGACGAACCAGGAGTACCGAAACTTTTTTGCGTTCCAAACCTACGTAGGTTGGCTTCCAAGGTTTCCGAACGGGCAACTGATGTTCGTTGATTTTCATCAAATACAAAATAGGAAAAACGGGAAGCCGTATCCTTGGCAACCTCAAGTATGTTCCATCCCGGTTTTCTTGGATATCGAATACCTGTCCACCTGGTAGGCACAAGAATATCTTGAATCAAGGGAATATTTGTCCCATCACCCGAAATGACTTCCAAATGGGTAGAGGATGTTCGCACCCCAAACTCAAATGGATGGTCGGGTCTGGGAATTTGGGTAACCGCCTCCCATTCTGCCGTCTTCTCCTGTTCCTTGGCAATATGGTCCAATATGTGGGTCCAAATAGTGGCATACAGTGCTTCGTTCCCTTCCAATACCAATTGATAAGTGTTTTGCAATATCGAAGTGCCCATCTTTCCTTTTCCCACAGGGATATAAGCTCCAACTACGGTGGAATCAACCAAGATCTCCTGGATTCCAACATCCTGCTGGAAAATGTACGGGTATTTTTGTAGCGTTCTTGTAGGACTGCCCAAGTCCACCTCGGTAGTCAAATCCCGATGGAACCGAAACGGGGATCGTGTTTGTGCCCGTTTAAAAAAGCCCTCATCAGGTTGGATAAAAACCCCCATCCCATTATCCTTGGTTGATGACTCCAAAACCTCTTTGGATGTCCGGTCAAGGCCCTTATATGAATCCGCATCAATTATTAAAAGGTCATAATCCCCCAATATATCTTCAGTGAACCGATAAACGGGATTGGATGCACCGTTAAAGTATTCAAACTTATATTTACCTTTGGTAAGTTGTGTTCGGACCATTACCTGATGTCCCTTCTCCGTCAGGAAATTCTTGAGGTATTTGCTCTCAAAGGTGGGAAAGGTGTTCACCATCAAAATCCTTAATGGGCCGCCTTCAGAGACATGGATTGGAATCGGTTCTTCCGAAATGATCGTTCCTTTATCATCCTTTTCCAAAAGACGATAGACAAAATTCCCACTCGCCTTGGGCCTGGCCCGTAACCGGACCTGGCCGCTGTCCCTTTCAAAAGAAATGGAATCCAAGGCATTGCCCCCATTGTCGGCCAATATGGCCCAATGCCCTTCTCTTGGATTGGAATAATAGGCGTCCACATACAGATTTTCTCCCAACGGAATCTCGTTTTTATGTGTAATGTCCTCCCATCCCGAAGGCTGTTGACCTCCCAAAAAAGCAATGGATTTATCCTCTACCTGCCAAAAATCGAAAGGTGCCAAACCATTTCCGAGCAGAAACAAAGAATCCATTTCTTCAACAATGGACAAGGTTTTGCCCACGGAATATTCTTCCGCACGTATTCGCTTGTATATTGATTTCAAACTGTCCAATTGGGACGGTCGATACCCTTCGGTCAAGACAATCCCCTTTCCACCAGCGGATATTTGCCAAATACCCGGCTTCAAAACAATGAGTGCCAAAGAGGCTATGGCAACAAACGACGCCAACAATTTGACCCAAAACCTTTTCTCCTTGCGTTGTGACCATTCTTTCCAAATAAAAACGGCCCATAGCAATATACCGACCAAGATTACCGGCCAAAAAACTTCTCGGTTCATCAACATTACCCCATCATTCATAGGCACCAAGTTCCTTTACGTACAAAAGATTGATTTCATCCTGGTATACAGCCTTTTTGGTCGGGTTATCGGCCACGTCCGGAAGTATGGCCAACAGGTTCTTTTGTACCTCTTCATAATTTTCTTTGGTTCTGTTTGTCGATGTTTCAAGATTCCGGAGGCCCTGCAATACATCGAGATATTTGAGGGGTTCCAAAATGGCCTTTTGCGCCAATTCATTTCCCGCTTCCGCAAAAAGGGCACTGTCATCGGCATTGAACTGCTTTTTTTCCTGAATCAAAAGTTCCAAGCGGGATATGGCCCGTCTTGTGGAGGCGAAAGGCATTTGGTGTTCAAACTCCTCCTTTTTATCAAAATTCGTAATATCCTCTATGTTCCCTGTCAATCTATTTTCTTCCTTGATTGGTGGCGGGTCAAACCCAATTCGGTGCACGTAGATTCGGGCACTGTTTTTAATATCCTGGATGATTTTAAGGGCATCGTATTGGTAGGGCAAGGATTTTTCAGGTTCATAGAGCCTAAGATAGAGTTCGGCATCCCACATAATGTTCAAAGCATCCCGAAGCTTGGCTTTCAACGATTTCTCGAACAAGGTAAACGCCTCGGGATCGCTATGGTTATGGACATAGTCGTGCAAAGGGTCCTCCTCCTCTTCTTCTTCGCTCCCGTGGTCATGCCCTGGATTTTCCACTAAATTGTGTTCGTTGTCACTGTCATGTTTGTGACTGTATTCATCCAAAAGGTCTTCTTCCCCTTCTTCATGCCCATGCCCTTCTTCATGGTCTGTCTCCCCTTCCTCATCATGATGGGCCATTTGTCCCGGTGCTGCCTGCATTTCTGCTTCATCCCCCATAAATTGTCCGTACCTCAAACGGAGTGACTTTTGATCAAAGCCCAGTTCATTGCTCCTAGACCTGAATTCTTTTTCGGAGATGGTGGAACGGTCAGCAATCAGTTTTTCGGTATCAATGATCAATTGTCGTTGGCTCCTAAAATAGTCGGGCATCAAATCTACGCCCAAGTTGCCCTCAACCCCAAATTCATCGGTTATGGTATCCCGAACGACCGCAAAATACGTTTCACTTCGCGCAATATTGGGAGTTGGCGATTTTTGATCAAAAGCTTCCACATAAAAATAAAGTTCATCCCCAGGATCCATTTTAAGGGCATCCAGATCTAATGCTTTTTTAAGTCGCAGCGTCCTGTTCCCTTTGGGAATCTCGGAATCAAAACGGATGGTTTCCTCCCTAAACTTCACCGATTCCCCGGAACCTTTGCTAACCGTGGCAATAATATAGGCATCACCTATCCCAAAATCGTCCGATATTCCGGTATTGAGCAACAAATGTTTATCTTCATCAAACCCAAAGTAACTATAATGGTCCAAACCTTCAATCTCCACCATTGGGGGTTCATCCGTAACCATTTCCAAGGAATACAAATCACTCACGTAGTCATTCCCATTATTATCCTTAAAAGTGAAACTGTAAAATCCTGATGCGACCAACATTTTTGTCAACCGATACGTCTTTTGCTTTTTTGTAAAACCAATGGGTTCGCCCATCAGATCCATTTCCACTTCTCGCACATTGCCCTTGAATTCAAGGTCCCATATAATTCTAGAACCTTCCACCGCCTTAATGTTTGGATCCGTGGTGTTTGTTGTTCCTTTTCCTGTATAGCCGGGATATTGGATGGTGATATTGGTCGCCACCAATTCTGGGATTTCTGTTGTCGTCGAAAGACTGTCCTTTGGCGCAAAAGTGATCTGGTCTTTGTCCAATGGGCTACCACTTGATCGATCTATATACTTGTTAAGGATGAAGTTTCCGACAAGTCCAAGCAAAATCATTCCAAACATTACCAAAGCAGCTTTGGCCAAATTATGGGGTGGTCTCAATTTGGGCAAAACGGGTTCCAATTGGGTAGCTACCCGGTATTGTTGCAACTTGGACAGACTGGACAGCTCATTGGGTGATGTCAGCAATAATCCGCTGCTGAATGCCGCTTGGGGCACATGGGCATCTATATAGCCCACCACATTTTCCGTAGTTACTTTCCAAGGTTTCAAGACCCAAAAAGCAATGCCCAAAGTAAGGACCATGGCAAGAATTCCATAGAAAACATTTTGGGCCAACAGGTACACAAAACCTCCAGATCCAACCGCATACAATAAACCTTCCACATACATGGATTGTTGCCACCGTTTCTGAAATTGTTTTATAAATCCTGCCCCTATCATTGCTTTTTCAAATTTGACACCACACGTTCAACGATCATAAGCCCTGCGAGAATGTAGAATATCCAGAGGGAAATATCCATCAAAGTTGCCCTATCCCTTTTTCGTTTTGGTTCCACATAATTGGGTTTAAGTTCAGCTTCGTCCAATTGTCTTGCATCCACATTGGCCACCACAGCTTTTAAATCATTATCCAGCCCTAAAATGGCGAGTAACTGTTCGGGCAAGTGTTGGTCGATCGTGTTTTTTGGGTTCAATCTTGATGTTAGATAAAACACATTTTTCCGGGGTCCCGATGCTATCAATTGTTTGGCGAACGGGTTTTCCTGATAAACCAACCATTTCCCTTCTAAACCGTACTTGGGTTCATTGCCCAACCAAATATTCAAATCCGCTTGATCAGATGTTGGTTCAACCTCTTTTTGAACAACTATTTCCTGTTTCAAAAATGCCGATAACGCCCTAAATGATGCCTCAATATACTTTTCTTCATGTTCAAAACCTTCATCCACATGCAGATGGACTTGAATCGTGTCCAATGTTCCCAAGGGAATTGTTGGTCGTTCTTCAGAAAGTAATCGAAGGCTATCACCCTTGATTTCGAAGCCCTCATCCAATACTTCTTTTTTAATTTTTGTCACGCTAGCACTACTTGAAGCGGCAATCAATTCAACCCCTGATCTGTGATTGACCGCCATCAAAGGTTGGTCCTTGGTTTCTTCGGGTTCCATCACCACCCAATGAATTTTCTTTTGTGTGGTAGGTCGCATGGACTTGATTCCTTTCACCAACGCTTTTGTGAACACCACAATGCTATCCGAGGACAACGAATCCATTTTTTGTGCCAATTGCCAATAGTTGGGTGGTTCGGTCTCATTTTTATAGTCCACATCGGCCTGCCACTCCGGAAAAGCTTCCTTCAATAAAAACACCGGGGAACCATCCTGTAGGCTATCCAATACGGCACTAATGGATGCTTCATTGGCAATGGATGCCTCCACCAGATAAGTGACTTGGTTTTTATCCCCTTTGGTACGCCATTGTGGGCCTGCCATCAACAAAACAACCAAGGCAATGATAAGCATTCGAAGCAATAGCAATAACCATTCGTTCAATTGTATGCTGCTGGATTGCCGCGAATTGGATTCGTCCAACAATTGGATGCTTCCGATTTTTATGGTCTTTGCCTCCTTCTTGCTCCATAAATGAATGGCCAAGGGAACCAAAAGTCCCAAAAGTGCCCATAGATATGACGGATTTGCAAAAACCATTTATAGTAATCGTATTCGTTCTTTTAAAAACAGTTGCAATGCATCGCCCAAGTCATTGTCCATTCTAAAAAGATGGTAATGCACCCCTTGGGACAGCAATTGTTCCTTGGTTTGATTCACTTTTTCTTCCAAAGCTTTTAAATAGGCTACTTTGGCTTTGTTCACGTCCACCTTGACCTTGGCCCCAGTTTCCAGATCTTCAAAAGTGACCGATTTTTTGTAATCAAAATCCATTTCACCACCAGCCATAATCTGAAGAACGACCACCTCATTTTTGGCAGTTTTCAAATTCTTCACAAAGTCGGAAAGTTCAGAAACATTTTCATACATATCCGTTAGGAAAAACACCAGCTCCTTCTCTCCCCTATTGTGGATCCTTCGGGAGGCAGTGGAAAGATCGGGCCATTTTCCCTTGGTGGAGATCTTCAGCAATTCGAGCAACAATCGGTTGAAATGTTTTTGGTCAGCTTTGGGATAGATGCTGACAAAATCGTCTTCGTTGAGGGCAAAAAGTCCCACGGAATCCCCCTGTTTTTGAGCCAAATATGATAAACAAGCCACCATTATCCGAGCAAATTCCAATTTTGAAATGCCATTCTCCTCGTGCTCCATGGAAGCACTGGCATCTACGATAAACTTAACGGTGACGTGGCTTTCCACCTCGGATTGTTTGATGTAATACCGGCCCGAGCGTGCCAACATTTTCCAATCGAGCAGCCTTAAATCATCCCCGGGCTCATAACCCCGGTATTGACTGAACTCCATGCCGGGCCCCACGCTTTTGCTCCGATGTAAACCGGAAATATATCCTTCCACCACAATACGGGATATCAAGCTAAGGCCCGATACGGTATTGATGACTTCAGGTTTTAGAAGGTCGTGGTAGTCCCTTGATGCCATTATTTATCCCTTAATTCAACTGTTTTCAGTATTTCTTTGGTAACCGTATCCGAAGTGATGCCTTCGGCATCGGCCCTAAAGTTTACAAGTACCCTGTGCCGTAAAACGGGCAACGCAACTTTTTGTAAATCATCCAATGTAACGGCCAATCTGCCCTCCAATAGTGCATTTGCTTTGGCGGTCAAGATCATCGCCTGGCCCGCACGTGGGCCTGCGCCCCAATCCACCCATTTTTTCACGTAGTCAACCGAAGTGGTATCCGGTCGGGTTGCGCGGATTACATCGCTTACATATTGGATCAATCCATCACTTATGGATACCTCCCGAACCAGTTGTTGCAACCTCACAATATCATCCCCCGACAATACTTTGTTCAGTTTGGTCTTTTTGGTTCCCGTGGTTGCTTTTAAAATTTGTGTTTCCTCTTGATCCGTTGGATACCCTATCTTGATGTACAACAAAAATCTATCTTGCTGTGCTTCCGGCAACACAAAGGTTCCCGATTGTTCAATGGGGTTTTGTGTGGCCAGAATAAAAAAAGGTTTGTCCAAGGGATAGGTTTTATCCCCATAGGTCACCTCAAACTCCTGCATGGCTTCCAATAGTGCCGCCTGTGTTTTTGGAGGCGTCCGGTTGATCTCGTCCGCTAAAATAATATTGGAAAAAATTGGCCCTTTATTAAATTTGAAGAATTTTTTGCCCGTGGTATGGTCCTCTTCCAAAATTTCCGTTCCAATAATATCGGATGGCATTAGATCGGGCGTAAACTGTATCCGTTTGAATTTTAGATCGATGGCGTCGGACAATGTCCGGATCATCAAGGTTTTGGCAAGACCGGGAACACCTTCCAGTAAGGCATGACCACCTGCCAAGAACGTGATCAACAACTGGGAAACGGTCTCTTCCTGCCCTATGATCACTTTTCCTATTTCCTTTTTAAGGGCGGTCAATTTTTCGGAAAGCCCTTCTATTTCATTTGCAATTTGTTGTAGTTCTTTATCCAAATTAGTATTGTTAAGAAGTTAAAGCATATAACACGATATTCACCCCAAATCGGGTATTGTCAATTTTGTACCAGCGTTTGTTTCGAAAGTCGTAATCCCATTCGCAGCCATAATCCTTATTACTATATAGCACCCCAATTCTTCCATTTATTACAATGGCCTTGAGATAATCGTGCACCAGGTCGTCGCCCCAACCGTTCAGTTCTTGTGAAGTGGTGGGCGGGCCATCATCAAATTCAAAGAAAATGGTGTAGATCTCATGGTCATTGGGAATTTTTTTAAGTTCACCTGGGCCAAATATTTCTTCCATCTGGCGTTCAAACGATTTGGCAAACAATCCATCGATATCATGGTTACAATCATCGGCAAAGACAAAACCGCCGTTGCGGACATATTTTTCAAAGTTCTCCCTTTCTTTTTTGGTAAACTGGACCAATTTATGTCCCGAGATATAACAGAACGGACTTTTAAAAATATCGTCGCTGGCCAAGGATATGATCTTCTCCTGGGTATCCACTTTTAAAGTGGTGTACTCAACCAGGGAATTCAGCAAATTGGAGGGCATGCGCTGATCCACATCCCAATCTCCTGATTCGTATTGTAATCGTGTAAAAAAGAATTCGTTATCCAATGCCATTAGGGTCGTAGGCTGAACAATTGCCCAAATAAAAACTGGCGATCAGGAATATCCTGACCACCAGTTTGTTTCAATTCTTGTTTTTATACTGCATCTGAAAGACTGGTGAACGTAAAGTCACGAATCTTCATGTAAGGTATCAAATTTCCATTGACCCGTACTTGTTTTCCAAGAGATTCCAGGTTGTTCAACATAATGATAGGACTCTCATTGAACCTAAAGTTTTTGACCGGGTAGGTTATTCTTCCATTTTCGATATAAAAAGTTCCATCCCTTGTCAGACCAGTGTACAACAGGGTTTGGGGATCCACGCTTCGTATATACCAAAAACGGGTGACCAAAATACCTTTTTTGGTGCCTTTGATCATATCCTCAAGGCTCTCGTCCCCTCCGGCCATAATGGCATTACTCGGAAAAGGGACAGGATCAACCCCTTGTTTTTCCGCCCAATAACGGCTATAGGCCAAATTTTTAACGACTCCATTCTCTATCCAACTTGTCTTCTTTAGGGGCATTCCTTCCCCGTTCCATGTTGATGTTGGCACCTCGGGATGCAATGGGTCCGACCAAATGTTAACACGTTCGTCAACTATCTTTTGTCCAATTTTGTTCCCACCTTCTTTGGCCGACATAAAGCTTCGGCCTTCATCTGCCGATCTTGCATTCAATGAACGGAACATGTTTCTCAATAGATCGGATGCCGCTGCGGGCTCCAGAATCACCGTGTATTTACCAGGTTCTATGGCACGTGCTTCCCTGGACATCACAGCTTTGTCAATGGCGACTTTGGAAGCTTCGGCGGCGTCAAACTTGGAGATATCGTTATAATCCCTGGTAACCCACCCAGATCCGGTACCATCATTGGTACGCATGGTCACGGTAAAGTCCACATTGGTGGATTTGTTGTATGCGAACAGGCCATTGGAATTGATCATGGCCTCAAACTCGGCGGAATCATCCAAGAATCCCGCTGCGGTAACATCCTTTTCGGCTGCGGGAACAATGCTCTTGCTCGCTACTTCTGCCCTATACTCCGGCGTTACGTTTGCGGTGGATTCTTTAAAAGTGATCGCTTCATCATAGGTTTGTGGGCCCAGCGGTGGCATAAACTCAGGGTTTTCCGGGGATAATTGGGCAAGTTCCTCCGCCCTTCTCACCACTTTTTCCAATGAGGCGTCATCAAACTCGTCTATGGTCGCGGTACCAACTTTTTTACCAAAGCTGGATTGTACCACCAAACTCTGGG
>CEVF01007839.1_pt1 | contig 13435 bp, 5 predicted proteins | sample 356441 | NCBI WGS metagenome assembly CEVF01 (sample SAMEA2622765, study PRJEB7988) | marine metagenome | biome: marine biome (ENVO:00000447); feature: surface water layer (ENVO:00002042); material: "saline water (ENVO:00002010), including plankton (ENVO:xxxxxxxx)" | depth 5 m
TTGTAGACAGTGACTGGCTTACTTGCATCCCAAGACTCACGGAATGAAACAGACTCAGGGGTATTCTCTGGAGCCTTGATTAGATGATGGACCTTGACGGCCTTGGAGCCATTTCCCAGCACTCCGCATGCATTGGCCATGATGCCCGTTCCATGTCCTGCTCTTGATATTGACGTGTTTCAGAAGTGTTTAACACTAGATGTTGGAGAATACACTAAACGTCTAAATGCTGTGGACAATAATGGTGATAAGATGGCGTTTTCATTAGGAGGAAAAATTGACGGGATGAATGAAGATGACAACAGGGCTCTGACGAGTTGGTACTGGTACGATTGGGCTAACCAAGCATTCGCATTGACAGTTGGGACTGTACTTGGCGGCCAACTAATTACGAGGTACTTCAATCTAGCAACGGGGGGCTCGTCCGAAATCGTAGGATTCAATGTCACTGGGACGTCTTTCTATGCAGCAATACTTGGTTTGTCCATGGTTTTTGTCGCTATTTCCAGTCCCATTCTCGGAGCCATTGCAGATAGGATCAGAATCAAGAAGAAGATAGTGTGGATCTACACGTTATTAGGAGTCGTGTTCACTGCATTCATGGGAGTTGCACCCCACTTGGATGCTAATTCTGCCTATAGACTTCTGGCTTTCTGCTTCCTAATGGGCCAGATAGGGATGGCTGGTGGTAACACGATATACTACGCATTCATGCCATATCTAGCTGAACAAAACCAGATGGAGAAGGTATCGAGCTGGGGATATGCCTATGGCTTCGCTGGTGGGTCTCTAATTCTGATATTGCACCTAGTCGTCTTGGTGACGGGTGCGTTCGGACTAACGGATGCTTACGGACCATGGACACTGACCTTCGCATTCGTGACCACTTCTCTCTGGTGGCTTGGTTTTGGTCTACCATTCTTTAGGAACACTCCGGAGCCGAAAATCGCAAATGAGAGGTCTTATGGTTCTATTATGGAGGCTGTTGGTGATGGGCTTAACGAAGTCAGGAGTACTTTTAGAGAGTTAAAGAAATACAGAATTTTAGTAATTTACCTGGTATCTTACCTTCTGTTCTATGACGTTCTCCACACTGTTGGAGGAGTTGCGACTTCATTCGCTGAAAATGATCTGCGACTGCCGGTATTGATGAATTTCGTTCTTATTCTTCTGGCCAACATAATTGCCATCCCGATGTCAGTAGTAGGGGGGATGTTGGCTGCAAGATACGGCGCAAAGTCAGTTCTCGGGGGATCTATCGGTGTCTACATGGTTGTTCTAATCCTTGCAACTGGGTTCGCACCGCTTGACCTGGAGGATGACCACGATAGGTTCGACTTCAGGTACGATTACGATTCTGAATCTGATGAATACGTCCTCTCCACCCTTCATGATAGAGGAGTGAAGGGTTGGGTTAGCAAGTCTGGATTAGGCGATGAGGAGTTCAGGAACGCCTTCCTGCATTACATGATTGAAGGAGCCTTGGATGGTGACGTTTGGTCTGATTCTGACGTAGAGAGAACGAGGATATCGGTCGATGAGGCGATGCTTCTTGAGTCTGAAATGCATGAAATGCTCGATCACAGGTGGTCATTCTCATTCAAGGGTGGAATCCTGGATGGTTACCACTCAGTTGGGCACAATCACATCACAATTATCGAAGGAGGGCCTATTGACTGGTGGCCTAATTTCCTGAGAGACAACTTCTGGGGCCCTCTAAACTTCGGAGTAACGTTACAATGGATACTCCTAGGGACCTTGGTTGGGTTCGTCCAGGGCTCTGCGGGGGCACAGGCCAGGAGTCTGTTCGCATATCTTGTTCCAAAGTCGAGGACTACTGAGTTCTTCGGCTTCTTTGGCTTCATGGGCAAGGCTGCTGCAGTGATTGGTCCGTTCATTTTCGCATTTTTCTCTGCTGCTTTCGACACGAGGTTTGGGATTATGGTGCTGCTAATGATACTCGTCTTGGGGATGCTTCTTTTCCCGTTAATTGACGTTGAGGAAGGAAAAAGGGTTGCTAGACAGGCAGATATTGATGCCGGATTGTACTCCGAGGAGGAGTAGAATGAAGAATTTCGAACTGGTTCAGAATGTGCTCTCAGTTCTTGTGATGGCGCTCTTTGGGGTTATCATCGGTTTGGCTATGGTTCCCTCGTATCTGCTATTCACCGATTTGACGTCGATGACAGAAGGGAAGGGAGGACTGGTTGAGGCACTTGGAATCTGTGTCGGTTTGGGCCTGGGTTACATCATTTGGGGAGTCGTACTATTACTCATATGCGGACTAATGGGGGGCCTGTTCAGAATCAGGAAGGAAGAGGGGAGGTATTCTCTGAGATCCTTCATTACAATTCAATGGGCATTCTCATTGGTGTCTCACAGGGTCGCTCAGATTTTCCTAGGCCTCGTAGTACCCTCCTTCCTTGCAAATTTGTATTACCGGATGATGGGTGCTAAGATTGGGAGAGGCGCCCAACTAAATTCGATGATGATTAATGACGCATCCATGGTTACCATCGGAGATAACGTAGTCGTGGGTGGGAATGCTACGATTAATGCTCACCTAGTTGAGAGCGGGGAGATAGTACTCGCACCAGTGAGGATAGGTGATGGCGCCCTAATTGGCGGAGGCAGTATTGTGCAGCCTGGGTGTACGATAGGTGATGGCGCTGTTGTGGCTTCCAGAGCTGTCGTTCCAAAGTGGACCGAGATACCAGCAGGAGAAGTCTGGGGAGGGATTCCTGCGAGATTCATAAAGAAGACAGGGGAGTGAATCGCTACTCTTTTTCTGTTTTGGAGTCGTCTTCCTCTGTTGGTCCTTCTTCGGTGGACATCTCCTTGATTTCCTCTATCACTGCCTGCTTCTGCTCTTGGAATGATTCCTGCTTGGACTGGATCTCCTTGGCGGTTGAAATGGCCCTGTCAATCATGTCGTGACGTGTCTGAATCGCATCACTGAGGTCTTCGAACAATTGCATGTGCTGTACGTACCAGTCGTCCCTGGCTGCTAGCTCAGCTTGAGCGGCTTGATTGGACTCGTCAATCTCCTCTGCGACGGTGAGTACCTGGCCGAGTCTTGCCTTCTCCCTCTCCAGCATCTCCTCGGTCTTGTCGAGTTTGCTCTCTAAGAATGGGATCTTTGTGTTGGCCTTCGCGAGTTCCACTTCCATCTCGTCCTTCTGCCTTCGGAGGTTGCTGAGGAGGTTGTTGATTCCCTCCTTCTCGGTCTCCTTGTCGATTAGTTCGCGGTTCAAGGTCTCAACTTGGGCCTTCATCTCTGCGATGTCAGCCTCCTGGGCCTGGTAAGCAACGAGAAGTTTGTCCAATGCCTCCTTGTCCTTCCCAGCCTGCTGTTCGAGGTCTCGGATTGTCTGTTGAGGATCGGCTCCTGCAGAGTCGTCTTGGTCCATCATCTTCCGTAGTCCGAAGGTGCCCCCGATATAACCTCGGCGGCAACAGGATTGGTGAGTTAGGGCAAATCAGAGGTTTTCAGTAATTGCTGCTATTGTTGCCGATAGAGCGACTGTCAGCCTCTTGGATGAGGGGATGTGCAGTTTCTCGTCTGGCCCATGGGCATTGTTCCCTGGTCCCGAAGTACCAGTGCACAGAAACATGGCTTCTGGGTATTTGCCCTGCATCATCGCCATGAAGGGAATCGTACCCCCTGTCCATGTTGCCAGTGGGGGCAGCCCTGTCAACTCCATCGATGCCGCGTTAATGGCTTCTGAGATCGGTCCGTCTAGTGGCGGTGCATGGAAACCGTCGGAACATGAGTCAGGAGTGAATGTGACCTCTGCCCCATATGGGGGGTCCTTCTCCAGGATTTCCTTTGCACGAGCTGTAGCATACTCCGAATCGACCCCAGGGGGTATCCTGAAGCTTAGTTTCAGGTCTGTGTTCGTTCGGAGGACGTTTCCCGCGTCCTGCACCGAAGGAATTCCGTCTGCTCCGATGATGGACAGGGTAGGCTCCCAGTTCATGGCCACTATCATGTCCTCCGTAGTTTCGGAGGCCTTTCTGAGAGTGTCCACCGTTGGGAACTGCTCCCATATGCTGTCTCCTACTATATCCCTGAGAGAGATTGCGTTCTCCCTGACTTCTTCGGGGATTTCCACGTGCATCTCCGGGATTGTGACCTTTCCTGAGGACGAGTCCTCCACTCTGTCCAGTAGAATCCGCTGGATCCTGAAAGAAGATGGGATTGAGCCCCCCGAGTTTCCTGAGTGAATTCCCTCGTGAGATACCTTCACGGATAGAGTCCCGGAGACAAGCCCACGAAGAGCCTCTGTCATCCAAATATGGTCATAATCGGGACCCCCGCTGTCCAAAACGACCACCATGTCCGGATTTCCAAGTCTGTCGGAAAGTGCCTCCAGGTAGGACGGGAGGTCGAATGATCCGGATTCCTCGCACGTCTCGATAATCATGGTACAACGGGGATGTGGGGCGCCTGCTTCTTGCAGGAGCCTTACAGATGTGGCGCAAAGGTATCCCCCATACCCATCGTCAACGGAGCCTCTGCCATAGAGCCATGGATCCCTCCTAACTGCTTTCAGTGGGTGTAGACCTTCTGACCACAGTTCTGGCTTTGACGGCTGCTTGTCCAGGTGGGAGTAGAATATCACCTCGCCCGGGCCGGTTCCCTCTATTGTGACAATTAGTACGGGTGATAGTTCTCCTATCCTATGCTTCTCGTACGAAATTCCCTCTATTCCCTGATCGTCCAGCCACTCGCAGAATAGTTCGATTGTGGCATCCAGCTCACCCATCTCGGCCCAGTTGGGCTCGAATAGGGGAGATAGGGCCTTTATCCCGATGAAATCGGACAGACTAGGCAAAATGGAGGACTCCCATATCTCTTCACTCCTATCCATCAGTCGTCCTAGGTCAAGCGTCATGGTCCTAACCCTGAGTGTTCACTCATGGACTCTTCGACTCGATTTCCTCTGAAATCGAACAGTTCCTGCACTTCGAAATCCGATCCTCGTAGTCCTTCTCTACGACGGATAAGGGGAACTCTGAGGCTAATGACATCCTAGCAGTCAGAGCAAGCGTCTTCTCCAGGTCCTTCTTGGCCTTTTCGAGGGTCTCGGAGGGATACTCCACTAGCCTTCCAGAAACCCCAACTAGTATCGCCGGAGGGAGGACCTTCCGCCTAGGTAGTCCCTCGCGCTCCTTGTCCGACTCCGACTCTTCCAATGCTAGATGGTAGAGAGCCATCTGCAGCCTGTGCTTGTTTAGCAGGGATTCCTCAGCCTGACAAGAGGGCCCGATTGAGTCATCATCTAGAGAGTCCAGAAGCCCACTTTCCCAGTCTCCAAGTAGGGAGCTTGCATCCGTAGTTTTCAGGTCAATGGCCCGGATTGCTGGGGCCCCGTCATCGCTCTGAGTGCATACAACCAAGTCTATGATTCCGCTTAGCTCGATTCTAGTGGAATCGAATGAGATAAGCACTTCATCACCATCTGGTGTCCACTTACTCCGCGTCACAGATTCAAATTGTGTGGGGATGGATATTTGGAATGGCATCTCAGTTCTCAGACCCTCTACCCTTCTCCCATCCACCTCCTGACCTGTGACCATGGCCCCCAATTTCCCTTCAGAGACTCTGCGGGCCATGATTGAAACGGCCTCTGCAACCCTTGAGAGGTCGGCTCCCGGTGGGAGTAATTCTCTGAATGCGATTTGATGTGTCTCTTTGTCGTTGATTTTATCCTCCGTGGGAGTGGTCCATGACCTTGGGAGAGGAGTGGTTGGGCCATTCTGCATTGGTCCAGGGTTCCCGATTCCAATCTCGACGATCCTGTGGAAAACGTTCCCGAATGTTGCAGGATCCACCGACAGGGGTTGTCCTGTATGATCCTCAGCCTCATCGTTTCTGACGGCCCCTGTTGATTCCAAACCTGCCCTCAACTCCATCCATTGGCACCTCGGGCAATCGTAGTAGGACGGGAGCTTGCTGGGATTCGCCTTCACTGTCGTGGAGTATCGAATTGGCTTGAGTGAGGGAGATTCGGCACCGTTCGTTGGATCGCTCCGAGATGATTCGTCGATTATTCTGATTCTCTGAAGCGGCGTGGTAATCTGGCTTCCGCCCGTTCCAGTATCGGTAAAACACTCTGGGTGATGTAGAATTTTGATGCCCGTCTTTTTCCTGAACCCTAGGTACCCATTGTCCATGATCGCTGCGGGGCATAAGGTTCTGCTACCTCTGCTCTCAAGGACTGGTTCGGACCCCATATCGGTCTGACTCAGCCAAGGGGAACCCTCTTCGCCCCTCCGCAATGACCCAGCTCTGAGGGACTCTAACCACATCTGCCCGAGTTGGGGTGCTGACTTGTCGTAAGTCCATGGAAATGTTAACCCCTCTCCATCTATCCAAATCGTCCCTGTGGGCGATCCGGCTATGATTAGCCGCTCCTCTGCTCTCGTGGCTGCTACGTACAACAGTCTCCTAGCCTCAGCATTCTTCCTTGCTCTGTGAAGTAAGGATGCGTGTTCCCAGAGCGCTGACATCGGTGCCTTCCCCATTGGCCATGGCTTCGGGTGGCCAGCATACATCTCGGGTCCGACTATCAACCGGCTATTCTGCTCATTTCTCATATTGGTCTGTCTAGAGGAGAATAGGTCAGCAAGAACGACCACCTTTGCCTCAAGCCCCTTGGAACTGTGAATAGTCATTACCCTGACAGCATCGCCTTGCGGGACCGTGGATGCTTCTATCGATTGGGAGGGGTTTTCTCTGAGGTCTCTAAGACAGTCTGCTAGGACTATGGGATCCCCCCCTACCTGATTTGACAATTCACTGAATAGATCGCAGAATTGCTCCGCGTCCTGGCGAGACACCTCGTCAGGAAGTGCGATAAGGAGGTCTGAGCGGTCTATTGTGTCCTGGAGAAGTTCCCCCAGCAGGGAGGAAGATGAGAGTTCGCGCCACCGAGAGACTAACGATCTCTGCCTCTCACTATCGCAGTGGGAGATCATGATCGAGAGGAGGTCCTCGCCATCGTCTGATGACGAAAGGTACCTCTGTAGTTGTCCGTCACTCATTCCGATCAGCGGGGAGCGCGCGACCCATGTGGCATAATAACGAGAATGTGGCCTAGCTACGAATTGAATTAGGCCCTCTAAGGCCGACACTGCTGGGCGTTCCATCAGACTTCCCTCCCGGTCTACCTGGTATGGAACGTCTAAATCTTGCAGATTCCTGACAATCACGTCCCTGAGATTTACCCTGTTGGGCAATAGAATTGTTATGTCACTCGGACGGACGGGTTCTGACGAATCTGCCTCTTTCCACTCTCCAGAGGATGACCTGACCCTTACGGGGCTCCCCTCAATGAGGCTCCTGACCCTCATTGCGATTAACGTAGCCTGCCTCTCTAACCGGTCGGTGTTACCTGGTCCGAAGGGGTCCAAATGCATCTCCAGATCAGTTGGTGGGTCTGATGAATTCTCAGAGTCTGGAGGGCAAATCCACTCTATTAGTCCGGGGATATCTCGCTTTTCGGGGAATGAGTGCAGTGTCTGGGGGGATGCATAGAAGTCAGCGTTTGGAAATGTCCTATGCCTTTCGGAGAAGACGTCTTCCCACCATTCGTTCATAACCCCCAATAGTCCTCCAGAAGAGCGGTAATTTACCTTCAGAGATATCATCCCTTCTTTACGGGCCTTTACCTCCTCTGAGGTTGGGGCTGGAAGGTCCCAGTCGGTTGCATCGAATGGAATCCAAGGCACCAAATCCCTGCCACCCCGCTCCATGTGCTCGGTGGCCCTGGCTATAGAGGAATGATGGTCGTTCCTGGGATCTCTGCTGTGAGTTTCCTTCCTGAGTGATGGTTTTCTGGTTAGTTCCGATACACTGGAGAATTCGTGAATGTTTACTGCCCTCAGAGACTTTGCGAAGTCTAGGAACCCTGTCACTTCCGCCTGCCTAAAGGCATAGATGCTTTGTTTTACGTCTCCAACATAACATACAGTTGGTTCCCATGGTGTGTCCGGCCTAGGAGCATCCTCATCCCTTAATTCCCTGGGTCCCCAGAGACGTGATAGGAGTCTCCATTGCAGTGGCGAGTTGTCCTGAGCCTCGTCGATAATGAATGCCCTGAATCTCCTTCTGATTTGGCCTAACAAAAGGTGTCTACTTTCGATATCGGCCCGCATTGCTACCAGTCTCGATGCTGCCTCACCAGCAAGCTCGGGGTTTTCTTCCAAAACGGAAAGGGCTTTCAGCGCTCTATGCACATGATCATCCCTCCAAGGACGTTCTTGGTCAATCGAGTCCAAAGCCTGTTGGACACTGGGATGGTAGAAGGTCCGGCAAACCTCTGGGCAATTCGCGAGCAGCAAATCTCCAGCTAGTCTCTGGATATCATCGAAATCGTGGACATCGTCCCGTAGCTTTAGGTTCTTCATAACGCCCTGAAATCCCAGGTGTAAAAGGTGGAGGTCCTTTAGATTCTGGATTTCGGCTTCGAGACTGAAATGGTGGGTCTTGTTAGGCTTTTCGAGTCTATCTGGAAGTTCTGCGGGAAGTTTAACGGTCGGCTTTGACCACCCATCAGGGACGTGAGGAGGTTTTGATTCCCCCAGCAGCAAGGCAATCCTCACGAAATGTAGTACTATGCTTCCCAACTCATCTGACCATATAGAAGACAACTCTGTTGCTTTCCCTCTCACATTGGTTTTGTACAGTGCCTTGAGGTTTGGATCTTTTATCTCAGCATAGCTTTTAATTCCAGCATCCCACTCATCAGATGGCAATTTCATTCCCGGGAAGTGTTTCATTTCCTTTGTCATCAGGCTTGATTGGCTAACAGTACATGTAAGCAGGTGCCCCATCCAGCAGAGCTTTTCCCAAGTATCCGTAGGGGGCCCCTTTCTGACGAGTTCTTCCAGGCAGGCCATCCTGGTTTCTGGTGCCCAGCCGGATGAGGACGGGGTCTGGATGCATTCCTTGATTGTGTCAAAGATTTCTCCGACGGTTGTGGCTACTCTATCGGCTTGCTCATTGATTTGTGTATCTTCTATCGATGACATGATCATAGCGAGCAGTCTATTTCTATCCACGTCACCGTTCTCATCCATTATTTTGCGTGATGACTCTTCCACGAACACTGACTTCCCTACCAGAGATCTCAGCACTCTGGAAGCGGAAGTTCTACCAGAATAGTGCTGAGCGACACGGTCTCTCGCCGAGAGGACATCGGAAGCAATGTGTGCGGGTATACCAGCGTCAACCGCGTCCCCGATTTTGGATCTGTTTTTTGGCAGCCTCCATATCGTCTTGAGGGCCTGCTCCACCATTATTGCTCTCGCGGAGTCAGATATGTTCTCCTTGCTGAGGACGTTTCCAAGTTTCCCCCTGTAGGGAGAAACTAACTGAGACAGGAAAGAGTCTATCGTACCGATAGGAGCGTCTTCTAGCAGAGTAAGGAGTTGCTCGATGAATCCTTGGCTCTTTATGCGGGGATCGTAGCGATGTTCCCCGTCGTCTCCGAGAGGGCCGGGCCTTACCCTCGAGATTGTGCGTCGGAGCCTGTCCTTCATCTCGTCGGCTGCTCTGTTGGTGAAAGTTAGCAGGACTACCTCGCTCGGCAATAGGCCGTCCCAATCCTGCAGATTGGTTCTCTCGGAAGCGGGTGCGGTAACCATTCCCTCTCCAATATTTGATGCCCGAGACGGTTTTGGTAGGATTCTCGTCGCTCTCTGGTCACTCGCTAAATAGTGCTCAATAACCCTATCAACGATGGTGCTTGTCTTTCCGGTTCCTGCACCAGCGTCAATTACGATGTGTGAATCAAGATTCAGAGCCAGACGCTGGGCTGTATTTAGGCGAATCAGAAAGACCCCCCCATCCTAACATCGCAGAACTCCCCCACGGGGCAATAACTACACACTCTGGAGGATGGGGTTGGGGTCACCTTACCCTTCTTGGCATTGTTAGCTACTCCCATTGCTACAGAAAGTCGTTGGGCTAACCATGCTCTAAAATGATCGGAGTCAGCATCCTCGTCCTCATCCGCGAATCTGTGGAGATAGGACGTGACCGTAGTTTTCGTACCGATGTTGATTCCTGATTGAGAAGATTCGAGCATCTGAGACACCTCCAAAAAGTGGTTTGATTTGGGTCCGATTACCGAAATTCCGGTTGCTACTACTAGGTCTCCAGGGTGGGCTTCCTCCCATGCCCTGGCATAAACCGCAAGTTGAAGCTCTTCGAGAAGGCCCTGATAGTGTCTGTTCCTTTGGGAGTTGGTCTCAGATGTCTTCAGGTCTCTGATTGCAATCAGCCGTTTTGGTTTCCAGCCAGAACCCTTGATTCTGATCGGTGCTACCGTTTCGCTCCCTTCATTATCCACCCAGACCTGTGAGTCCAAATCCATTGGGAGTACATCCACCCTGTCTATCCATCCCCTGACTCTGATTGGATCAGATTCATTCCTTTCTAATATCTCAGGAGTTGGATTGATTTGGATGTAGTCCAAGGCACCCTTTCTGACTCTCCATTCTATAGAGATGGGAGCGGAATCGCCGATCTCAAGCTCCGCCGTTACCAGGCCCCCAATCCTCCCCCTAGGGAGGATTGGTTTTGGGTCTGCTATCCAGCTGTTCCACTCATTCCTGTCCATGCCAGTCAGAGATCTGAGTCTTTGAGTCGAGACGGCGTCAGTTCTTTCTAACCAAGGAGCTAGGGAGTCCAGAGACTCTAGGGCGATTCGCATGATCTCGGTTTGATCCAAACCCGATCTTTGGACGCTGATGTGACCCTTGCCACCGTCATGCGCCCTTTCTTCGCTGGTCCCGAACCCCAAGACCTGCGTGACTATGTCGTGATGAACACTGTGAAGCAGTTCCCCATACGTCCTATTGTCTATGTCCTCTGATTGTAGGTCCTCTCTTTCAGCGCCTAATTCTCTTTTCAGCCATCCCATTCTCGGACATCTTGACCAAGTCTGGAGTCGAGTCGGGGACCAGACCGGTATCTCCTGAGCCGTCTCCCCGGAGTGCCCGTTTCTGGAATCACTAACGCGTACACCTGTAGCCATTGGTGAGAAGGGCCTGGGGTCAATCGAAGGAGTTCTCTTTCCGTTTATTGTTGCTCCCACCACCGGCCATCTGACGTTGTTTCTGGGATTTTCTATCCCTGGTGGTGCCTTGCCGTGAAGTTTGAGCTTCTCGATGGAGAGTAGGTGCTGAATGTTTTCCTCGGGCAGGTATCCGTCATTGGAAGGCATGAACGGTTGTCTCCTCTCACGGTCCCTTTGGAGGATTTGGTCAAGGGGTATTGATACCGCGCTGGGGTTGATTGGAGATTGATTTGGGGGCTTGCCTTGTCTTATTCTGAGTCCGTCAACCTGCCTGAGGCGTCTTGGGGAATATGTCCACTCTGAGGTTTCGTACGTTTGGCTATCCGATCCTCTTGCCTCAAAATCCTCGGCCCACTCCCTTATCGGCGCAGCAGGTGGAGAGGTTTCGTCAGCGGTCGGGTCAAGGACGAATGCCTCCGATGAGCAGTTCAATAAGTGAAGTAGATTATGTCTGGCGTTTCTGATTGTAGCGTCTGGTCTGAGTATTCCAAGTGCGTGTCGTTCATCCTCACCAACGAAGGGCACCTTTGGTACTCTCAATTCCCATGATGAGCTAGATAAGTTTGATAGCACCACTAAATCCGCTGAACAACCCAAGGCTTCATCAGGAGTCAACACCGAAATTCCACACGTAAAATTGGAACCACCGGTCCTGGCTTTGGTCTGGTCCGCTATAAAATGGAGTTCCTCCACCCAATCCCAACCTAGTTTTGGAGGCGCATGACCTGACTGTCTCTGCATCGCCCTCAAGGTATCTCTCTCTTTAGACAGGGCTTCGATTACCGCCGCTGGGGATAGGCCCCTGCCCGAGAATCGGTCCATATGGGCTGGAATATCAATTAGGGATAGCGTTCTTTGTAACCACTCATCTCCATCCTGCGGGGCATCCGGAAGCGGGAGTTTGGCTCCTGAATGGCATCCAACAACTTCAGTCAGGTTTGCAACTAATTTCCGGTCAGGCTCTCTTAGTAGCGGCCTTATGGAAGCTGCGAGGCTCATAAGCCACCATTGTGCGGCTTCTTTTCTCGGTCCGTCTCTTTCGTGTTTTGGAGGTCTGGAGAGGGTTTCCACCCATTTAGAGAGGGCCCCGGGTCCGCCTAGGACATGCTCGTTCCTGGCCATCTTGGTGAGTAATTCCGAGTCTGCCAAACAGGAGATTTCGGGATCAAATGGGTGTTCCGCTAGCTCCCCAAATGGCACGATTGAGGTCTGAAGGGATAACGACCTGAGACTACTGAGGGAAAAAGCATCGGCTCCGTGGCCCAATTTCGCCAGGAACAGAAGCCAATGCCCGATGGAATGGGACGATGGTTTTGCCCACCCCCTGTCGATGGTGATACCGATATCACCCAGAATTTGCTCCCACTTTCGCCTGTTGTTCTCCAAGGCGGGGTCTACGATGATTATCTCGGATTCCTCTCTGCTTAGTCTGTCGGCGACGATACGTGCTGTTGCCTCGAAGGAGTGTGCCTCTCTGTCAAGCAGAATCCTATTCACGGATGTGGTTGGGCCTCGAAGATGGGTTCTCTGGGAGGGTACCCAATCGGGAAGGCCATCCGGGACCCTTATTGGGTGTTGATCCAATAGCATATGGCCATGGTGGCCTATGCGAAAGTTTCCGGGATATGTAAGCTGATGTATCGGTCTTATCTTCGAAAGGGACAGGAGAATCTGGGTGTGAGATTTGTACATCGACGGCGAGTGATCGAGCATAATTATGCCGTCTATATCCGAAATGGTGAATGGTATTCTTCCATCCTTCAGAGCATCGATGATCCGTTCGCATACCATGTCCGGGTGTGTGAATCGAAGTTTCTCCTCGAGTCTGGTGATTACCCTCCTGAATGTGGGTATACCGGGTCCTTCCCACCTCTCAGCTACCAACTCCCTGGAAAGGTGGTGATGGAGGTTTGCTAGTGCCTCTGTCTTGCCCTTGCCCCACTTCATCTCTGGTAGCGGGTTGATCATCGGGAATCCCAGCCTCGAGGACTCCTTCTGACACTCGGTGTGAATGATGGCACTGAGTGGACCTTGGTTGGAGATTACTCGAGGTAGCCTCAGATCTGCGACCAGTGAAGAAATCAGGGAATCCATGGTGTGATGGAGGGTACGATCTATGGCTCCTCTGAGGTCTGTTGATGACAGTGCTTGTCTCTTGGATTTCTCTGTTGGGTAGATAATGAGAATTCTCCCATGGCGGTTTGAGTCATTGCTAGGTTTTCCTAGGGACTGAAGTCGGATGTGTTGTTTCAACCAGTCCGGTATCCCCCCAGGTGGGACCTCCTCGATAGTCACAGAGTGTTCCGTTGTTGGCAAATCGTCATCTCCGAGCGTTGGGCATGCTC
>CEVF01036142.1_pt1 | contig 13421 bp, 8 predicted proteins | sample 356441 | NCBI WGS metagenome assembly CEVF01 (sample SAMEA2622765, study PRJEB7988) | marine metagenome | biome: marine biome (ENVO:00000447); feature: surface water layer (ENVO:00002042); material: "saline water (ENVO:00002010), including plankton (ENVO:xxxxxxxx)" | depth 5 m
TTCATGTGCAACAATACTTGACACTTTGGGCGGGTAAATAACTAATTTACCTCCTGACAAACCTTTTCCAAAATAATCATTGGCCTCACCTTCAATTTCAAAAAGAATGCCTTTGGCTGTAAAAACGCCAAAAGAATTCCCACATGAGCCATTTATTTTTAAATAAATAGTACCATCAGGAAGACCTTCTCCTCCGTACACTTTTGAAACTTCATTTGAAAGCATTGCTCCAACAGATCTATCTGTATTAATAGTCTCAAATTCTGCTTGCACCGGGGTACCATTTATTAAAGCAGGTTGAGCAACTTCAATAAACTTTCGATCCAATATTTCAAAAATATCGTGTTCCTGCTCTCGAACTTTATATGCATCTACAGATTCAGATTCAGCAGGCTTATAAAGAAGAGCTGACAAATCTAAATTTTCAAGTTTCCAATGATCGATGTTTTCATCAACTTTTAAAAACTCGGTTTTCCCAATCATTTCATCAACTGTTCGAACACCTAATTGTGCCATAATTTCTCTTAAATCTTCTGCTAAGAAATTAAAGAAATTAACTACGTGATCGGGATTACCAGAAAACAACGCTCTAAGCTCTTCATTTTGTGTAGCAATACCTACTGGGCATGTATTTAAATGACATTTACGCATCATAATACAACCTTCAACAATGAGTGCTGCTGTAGCTACACCCCATTCTTCGGCTCCTAACAAAGCAGCTATAGCAATATCTTTTCCTGTTCTTAACTGACCATCGGTTTGAACAGTTATTCGTGATCTTAAATTATTTATAACTAAGGTTTGATGTGTTTCTGTTAAACCTAATTCCCATGGCAAACCTGCGTGCCGTATCGATGAAAGTGGTGATGCCCCTGTACCACCATCATATCCAGAAATCATTACAACATCTCCTTTAGCTTTAGCGACACCAGATGCAATGGTACCTACGCCCGCTTCTGATACCAATTTAACATTAATTCTTGCCTCTCGATTAGCATTCTTTAAGTCATAAATCAATTGTGCTAAATCTTCAATAGAATAAATATCATGGTGCGGAGGCGGTGATATCAAACCAACTCCTGGAGTACTGTGTCGCGTTCTACCAATCCAGTCATCAACTTTGTGACCAGGCAATTGCCCCCCTTCACCAGGCTTGGCACCCTGAGCAACTTTAATTTGAAGTTCATCTGCGTTTGTTAAATAATTTGAAGTAACTCCAAAACGTCCAGACGCAACTTGCTTAATTGCAGATCGTTCCCAATCTCCATTTTCTTTTCGGATAAATCTTTCCTCATCTTCTCCACCTTCGCCTGAATTTGATTTACCACCAATTCTGTTCATGGCAACGGCTAACAAACTATGCGCTTCATAAGATATAGACCCAAATGACATAGCTCCAGTAGCAAAGCGTGTCATAATTTTCTCCTTCGATTCAACTTCCTCTAGTGGTATTGAATCACCAAAGTTAAAGTCCAACAAACTTCTTAAGGTAATATGCCTTTTTGTTTGATCATTAATGGCCTGAGCATATTTTTTGTAAAGTTCAAAATCGTTATTTCTACTAGACTTTTGAAGCAAATGAATGGTTGTAGGATTAAACAGATGTGCCTCTCCTTTTCTTTTCCATTGATAATAGCCCCCGACGTACAAATGTTTGTCAGAGCTCCAGTTTTCGAATGCTCTTTGATGTTTTATTATAGCTTCTTTAGCAATGTCATCAAATGACATTCCTTCTATTCTTGAAACAACGCCTTTGAAACATTTTTTAACTACTTCTTTAGAAATTCCTAAAGCTTCAAAAATCTTTGCCCCTTGGTAGGATTGAACTGTAGATATCCCCATTTTTGAAAAAATCTTAAGCAATCCTCCTGAAATGGCCTTATTGTATTGTTTTAATAAAGCCTTAATGGTTGTTTTTCCTGATTTAAGCTCATCGGAAAATTCATTTCTTATGGTATCTCCCGCTAAATATGGGTTGATGGCGTTGGCACCAAAACCAATTAATGTGGCAAAATGATGTGTTTCAATAACGTCCCCGCCCTCAACTACAATTGATGTTTTTGCCCTGAGTCCTTTTTTCGTTAAAGCAGTATGAATAGCCCCAACTGCCAGTAAAGATGGAATTGGCGCATCACTCTCAGAGATATCTTTATTAGAGATGATCAGAATGTTACACCCCATTAAAGTTGCTCGCTCAGCATTAGCACAAATTTCGTCTATTGCTCTTTCCAAGGCTCCCGACCGATTCGTTGCCGAAAAAGTAGCATTAATGATATAAGACTTGAAAGAGTCATCATCCAGTTTTTTAATTTTATCCAATTGTCCGTTGGATAAAATAGGTGTATCCAGGTGAACTTGTCTGCAGTGCTCAGGAGTTTCAGCTAAAATATTTCTTTGAGGCCCTAAATTTGTATAGAGCGACATAATAACTGCCTCACGGATTGGATCTATTGGAGGGTTAGACACCTGGGCAAAAAGTTGTTTGAAATAATTTGCCAAATGCTGAGCTTGAGTTGACAGTATAGCTAAAGGTGTATCTGCCCCCATTGACCCAAGAGGTTCTTTTCCTCCCTCAGCCATTGGCTTTAAAATTTCCGTTAAATCTTCTCGTGTAAATCCAAAAGCAATTTGATTTTGCAACAATTCTTCTCCTTTATATGGAATTTTCGACTTTTTTCTGGGGCGAGCAATATCAGTTAAGGTTAATTTGTTTTCCTTTAACCACCTTCCATAAGGCTTGCGAGAGCATATGTCATCTTTTAGTTCCTCGTCAGAAATAATCTTACCGTTTTTTAAATCCGCAACAAATAATTTTCCAGGCTGCAATCGACCCTTTTTAATTACTTTACTTTCATCAACTACTAAGGATCCTGCTTCTGATGACATAATCACTGTATCATCATTTAAAACACAATATCTGGAAGGTCTTAATCCATTTCTATCCAAAGTTGCACCAACAACATCCCCATCTGTAAACGATATGGAAGCCGGACCATCCCAGGGTTCCATTACAGATGAATAGTAATCATAAAAAGCGCGTTTTTCCTCTCGCATTTCAGGGTTGTTTTGCCAGGCTTCTGGAACAAGCATCATCATTACGTGAGGTAAAGATCGACCTCCCAGTGTTAGCAACTCCACAACATTATCCAGATTGGAGGAATCAGAACGTCTGATGTCGCAAATTGGCATCATCCAGTCTATTTCTTCCAATGTAAACTCCGTTGATTCAAGCAAAACCTGTTTACTTTGCATCCAGTTAACATTACCTTTAATAGTATTGATTTCTCCATTATGAGCAATGTACCTGAAAGGTTGTGCCAACCTCCATTGCGGAAAAGTATTGGTTGAAAAACGAGAGTGAACGACTGCAAGAGCAGTTTTCATATTTTTGTTCTGCAGATCCAGGTAATATTGTTGAACCTGATCTGTTCGCAACATACCTTTGTAAACAATTTTCTTGGAAGAACAGGAAGCAATATAAAAGCTATCATCTATTCCTTTCATCTCATTTCTGATTGTTCTGATTGCATATTTTCTCAAAACAACTAATCTTCTTTCTAGCGCTTTAGGATCCTTTGATTTGGTATACTTCAAAAAAACCTGTTCAACTTTTGGCTCAACTCTTTTGGCAGTTTTACCTATCATTGAATTATCAGTCGGAACTTCTCTATACCCCAATAATTCAAAACCTAAACGTTTTACATATTCCTCAAACCTTGATTTTACAATCTCTCTTAACTTTTCGTCCATTGGGAAAAAAGTCATTGAAACTCCATAATCTCCTTCAGAAGGAATTGAAAAACCTATTTTTTTACATTCATCCGAATAAAAAGAATGGGGGATTTGTAATAATATACCTGCACCGTCACCTGTTTCTGGCTCGCAACCACACCCCCCTCTGTGCTCCATATTCACCAACATGTCAAGAGCATTTTGAATATGTTGGAACGATTTCTTGTTTTTTAGATTAGCAACAAATCCTATTCCACATGAATCATGCTCAAAACTGGGGTCGTAAAGTCCTTGTTCTACTGCCATAGATAAGTAAATTAACGCGGGTAGGGCCCGCAAAAGGGACCGCAAAAATACAATAAAAAATACTAAAAAAAAAAGGACTAAACCCTTATACGCCAATATTATGGGCTAATTGAACACTATTTAAAATGGTTCAAAATAAGGGTTTTAAAAAACGATAAAACTATTACTGATGTAATCTAACCGATTAATTTTTAAAAAATTCTTAAACCATATCGGTTCTCAAAACCTTGTATACCCTGTAATCCGCCCGTATGAATAAAGAGTATTTTTTTACCTGATAGTTCTCCAGACTCAATTAAAGAATATAATCCATACATTGCTTTACCTGTATATACCGGATCGAGTTGAATTGAATTTTCTTGCCAAAACTCCCGAATAAACTCAATTAAATCAAGCTTATATTTAGCATATCCCCCAAAATGAAAGTTGGTTTCTAGTTTCCAATTTTGATGACCGGACTGTAATAACTGAAGATTTTTCACAATGTCTGCTTCTAAAAAACCTCCTCCTTTTAAAACCGAAAAACCAATTGCAAGCTGGTTTTCCTGTAACCCTGATATAATTCCTGAAAGCGTACTTCCTGTACCGCAAGCACATACAACTGTATCAAAATCAATATCCTGGATTATTTCTCCACATCCCTTTAAACCTAATAAATTTGCCCCCCCTTCAGGAATTATGTATGGATTTTTTAAGGCGTCCAATACGTCGACTACTAATTTACTTTTGTCTTTTTTTTTATATTCTTCTCTTGAAATGAAATGTAGAATCATTTCATTCTTTTCCGCTTTTTTTAAAGTAGGGTTCATTACTTCTTCTCCACGTATAATTCCATGAGTTTGAATATCCAGTAATTTCCCGGCTGCTGCTGTTGCCGCAATATGATTACTGTAGGCGCCTCCGAAGGTTAATATACTTTGACAACCCTGAAAAAAATATTCGTTAATATTGTACTTTAGTTTGCGCCATTTATTTCCTGAAATTTCAGAATGAATTAAATCGTCTCTTTGAATATAAAGTTGAACCTTATATTTTGATAAGAATTCATTTCTTATTTCTTGAATCGGTATATTTGGCAAAGTTGGAAACACAAAACAAAATTAATTCATTTTATGGGAGAATTTGACGGGCTGGGAAGAAATCAATTTGAAGAAGGAGATTATTATATCAATGAATTGGGTTACAGAGTTTTTACGGAACAATATCTGCTGAAAAGATCTTATTGTTGCAGGAACAACTGTAAACACTGTCCTTATGAATTTAAAACAACTGATCAAAAAGACAATTGTGACTAAAGTGAAAACCCCTTTTACAATAATGTTTTTACTATTCTTATTTACAGCTTGTGAAAAACAGGAAGATACAGATTTAAGAAACGATTTTATTGGAAACTGGCTGGTTAATGAAAACTCTTCACTTTTAGGTCAGAGAACTTATGAAGTAAGTATAGTAAAAGACTCCATAAACTCATCACAAATTTACATTTATAATTTTTACAAGATTGGAATAAATGATAGTGTATTTTCCATCATATCGGAATTAGAAAACTCTTCGATGACAATCCCAAAACAAACTTCAAAAAATAATGTTGCAGAAGGATCAGGAACATTAAATAAAGATGTAATAGTAATGAGCTACTATATTAATGATGGCAATCAAATTGACACAGTAAGTGCCAATTACACAAGAGACTATAATTAAAAACCCCTCTAAAAAGTAATTAGTCTACTAATTCTTCCTCCGGATTAAACTTATAGCCAACTCCCTTTACCGTTTGAATGCATACGTCTCCTAATTTTTCCCTGAGTTTTCTTATATGAACGTCAATTGTTCGATCACCGACTATAAGTTGACTTCCCCAGATTTTGCCATAAATTTCATCTCTTGTAAAAACCCTTTCAGGTATGGAAGATAATAAAAGTAACAACTCAAATTCTTTCTTGGGAAGTGATATTTTTTCTCCCTTCTTAATAACCAGAAATCGATCTTTATCGATTATAATACTTGATTTATTATCCTGATCTTTTGATTGTGTATTAACTACTCTTCTTCTCAACAAGGACTCTACCTTACTTACCAAAACCCTGGGTTTGATCGGTTTTTTTATGAAATCATCTGCACCGGCCTGCAATCCCGCTACCTGAGTATAATCCTCATTCCTGGCTGTAAGCATAGCAATTATTGTATTATTAAACTCTTTATTTTCCCTGAGTTTATGACACACTTCAATACCATCCATTTCGGGCATCATAATATCCAAAAGAATTAAATCAGGCTGAAAATTTGAAGCTGTTGTCAAAGCATCCTTTCCATTATTCGCAGTTTCAATCCAATATCCTTCCTTCTCCAAATTATACTTTACGAACTCAAGAATATCCTGCTCATCATCCACCAGTAAAATTTTGACATTTTCCATTTCAAAATAGTTTTGGCAAAAGTATACTTCAGCGATTAGTACAAACTTAAACTAAGGTTATTAAAATGTTAAGAAAGGAAATTCTCTGATGTCAATGCTTTTTGTTTCTAGAATTTCATTGAAAATCCGATTTTAAACGATCTGGCCGGTGTTAAACTTGAGAATATTTGATCACTGGTATTGTAAGAAACGAACACTTTTTCTTTAATATCATTTAATAAGTTAGATGCTTTTAAATTAATTTTGTATTGTTTTTTAGGACCAAACTTCTTGCTTGCAGTAAAATTTAAACTGTGAAAAGGAACTGAATATACATCAGGTCGTTCTGTAATTCCAACATATTGCAATGTTTTTCCTTGAACATTATAGTAAACGCCCAACTTCAAAAAGGCAAACAAACTACTATCTTTAGGTCCCTCATAAGCAAACCCTCCGTTAATCAAGAATGGTGCTTGACCTGCCATATCTCTGTATTCTCCTACAACCTCTCCTGTTCTTTTGTTTTGCTCTTTACTGTTACGAACCATATCACTCATCTTAACTCGTGATGATGTATATGTATAATTAAAACTTACTGCAAATCGCTTCAAGTTATCAGATATAAAATTCAACTGTTTCTTCCCTTCGAATTCAGCCCCAAAAACTTCAGCATTACCTACATTTCTTGGCTGAAAATTCCCGTCAGCACCCGCAATCTGAATCATTTCAATTGGATTTAAAAAGTGCTTGTAAAATGAGCTTATTGAAACCGTCTGAGCTTGTTTCATTACCAATTCCCAACGAATGTCAGCATTATAAATGTCCGTTTTTACCAAATTACCATCCCAGCTGTCAATTGCATTCATACCTCCTAAAAACGTAATTCCTGAAATAGGGTCGATAATTGAAGCAAAAGACATTTCTTTAAACGATGGACGAGCAATTGTTTTTGTTCCTGACAATCTAAATTTTTGATTTTCACTTACATTGTAAGCTAAAGCTAATGTTGGAAAAACATCCAAATTGTTCAACATGTTTTGATTAATGGCGTATTTATCTTCATTATCATTATATCCAGTATAATTGATTGAAAACTGTTCTACTCGGACTCCGGCGATAGCTTCTAATTTTTTATTCAGCATCAATTCTGTAGATACATATCCAGCAAAATATGCACTACTGGAATTGAACTTATTAGGATCACTGGATGAGAATGAGGAAGGGGGTCCCGCATAAAATCCAGCTCCCGATGGTGCAGCTGGCGAACCGTAAATATTATTATCAGAATTAAATATCTCGTTTGGATCTTCACCAATCTCTAACTTACTTAAACTGTTTACTAATATTTGATAAAACTCTATTTGGAAATCTCTCTCCTTCATAGTTGCCGCCCCTCCAAATTTAATTTTAGCGATAGTATCGTTGAACTTAAAAGATTTGGTTAAATCAATCTTACCTGCATAATTAGTTTCATTCATGCTTCTCCAGATTCTTGTTGGCAGACCTGCTTCAGTACCATAAGGAGTTGCGTTACTTAAATTGTATCTTGTTGAACGAATGTCTGGATCATCCATAGATGAAAATGTAGGAGATAATTTCCACTCTAATTCCCACTTGCTGCTGTCACTGAATGTATGTTTACCGCCTACAAAAAAGTTGGACAACGTTCTTTCATTGTATTCCAGGTTGTACTGAACAGCACTGAATGGATCATTTGTGGGTGCCTCAAAATCAAAAACACCAGCTTGCGATAAACCGTTCTGCAAGCGCATTGCACTAAAATTAAAGGTTGAATGCTCGGACAATGAGTAGGTTAGTCCTCCCAAAGCGGTTGCTAATACTTCGTTTGTTCCGTAATCCCCTTTCTGAGTAGATCGAACAATTAAATCGGTTATATCAGGATTGGTAGCAAGCGCATAACGATTCTGTTCAACATCCTGATAAAATCTGGTTTTTTCTGAGTAGGACAAAGCTACCGTGTAGGCTAAACTTCCTTTATTCAATACTTTCTTGTTTCCCCAATGTGCTCCCAAAGAATAATCCAGTAAACTGGATTTTTGATAAGGTGCTAAAGCAGGATCAAACTTATTCATCAGAGTAACATTATCTTGAGAAAGATTATAGGCCGGTATTGCTCTGCTTGAGGCACCATTGCCTAAAACATCACCTGAATTTCTGTCGTATGCATAATAATCACTATTAAAATGCATGGCTGGAACATATCCTAAGCTTGTAGAGATACCGATATCTCTTTTGCTTGGCGTTTTTAACTTAATATCAATTATACCTCCAGCGAAATCTGCTGGTAAATGAGCCACAAAGGATTTTTTAATGGTTAACCCACCGATAACATTGGATGGAAATATATCCATTTGAACCGCATTTTTATCGGGATCCAAACCTGGAACCTCCAATCCATTTAAGGTCGTTTTGTTGTATCGGTCTCCAAGTCCTCTTACATAAACATACTTTCCTCCCTCAACTGACACCCCAGGGGATGTTTTTGCTGCAACCGCGGCATTTCCTGCTCCCTGGTCGGCCATTTTTTCAATAGAAACCACATCAACAATTTCTTTTTTCTCAAGTCTATCTTTTAGAGCATCTTCTTCACTTTCTGTTCCGGTTTTAACTATTTTAATAACTGTAGTTGTAAGTTCCTCTCCTTCTGGATCCGCTTCAATTTTAATACTACCTAAATCAACTGTAGCACCAGCTAAAACCTTAATATCAGGTTCTGTTTTTTCTCCTAGTGAAAGTTCCATAGGAGTTATCTTAATGGAATGAATTCCGGCATCTACTTTTAATGTAAATTCACCTTCAAAACCTGTCTGAGAAGCGGTTTCAGTGCCCACAACCAAAACTCGGGCAAATGCTAAAGGCATATTTTTACCGTCAACAACTTTTCCTTTAATTAAACCTCCTTGACCTAAGGCAAGCAGAGATAAAAAAAACATTGGTAACATTAATAACTTTTTCATAAACTGGTATTTTGGGTTTCTTTCTCTTTCAATTTCGGGGCAAAGAACTTACTTTATTGTTAACCTTGTGTTAATTAGATGGAATGTTATTATCAACAAAAAGAAAGCCGCTTATTAAGCGGCTTTCTAATCAACAACTTATTTCCAATGGTTATTTATTGTAATGTAGCTGTTAACGAAACTCCTGCCCAGGACCAATTTTCAAATTCAGAAAGATCCGCACCAGCAGTTTCACCACCTATTGTAACAAATTTTCCATGTGCGTCAACTCCATCTTTTAGAATCTTTGACAACTCCCATGTGATCAATGAATTTTCAGCAACTTCGATATTGGTAAATGTTGTTCTACCGTCTGCAAAATTAGTTTCAGAACCACTGTCCTTGAAACCAAAATCTCCTCTACCTCCGGTAGTGTCGTTAAAGTTCAAAAAGAAAATGTTTTCCATATGAATCATTGCAGAATCTCTCAGTTGTCCTAATTCAGCATTAGCAGAACCAACTACAGTTCCGTTCTTAACGGTCATCTCTGCAACATCGGCACCTTCAGCACCATCTATTTCAAAAGCGTGATCTGTTTCATCACCGCATACAATAGCAAAGTTAGTTATGGTTCCTGAATAAGCCTGATCACCATCAATAGCGTCATCTCCTACATTCATAACAATTACATTAGATGCATTTACAGTACCGCCAAAGAACTCTATACCATCATCCTGGTTACCTACAACTTCGATATAATTAACAACTGTTCCTGATCCAACTCCACCAAAAGTAATACCATTGATTTCATTTCCTTCTCCAATATTAGCTCCTCCATGACGAACGGAAACATATTCCAGTTTACCGGAATTATCTGCAGGGTCAGATCCTCCATACAAACCATTAATATCAGATGCTGGTATCCCCTCTATTTGTGCAGTGGATGCATCCGCTGAAATTGGCGCTTTTCCTAAAATGATTAAGCCACCCCATTTTGCATTAACGTTTTCATTTAAATTTGGCGAAGCAATTTCTCCCGAAACAATTTTATCATCAGTAGACGTAAAAATAATTGGCTCAGAAGATGTACCGTTTGCCATTATTTTTGCTCCTTGAGCAATTAATAAGCTTGAAGCATTGGCTCCTATACCAGGTATTCCTTTGATAACTGTTCCAGCTTCAATAGTTAAAGTAGCTCCTGATTCAACAGAAATTCTGGTTGGTAAAATCCATACATGGTCTGAAGTCCATGTGGTATTGGAAGTAATGTTACCTTCAACAACTGTTTCTCCTGCTTTTAAACCATAAGAATAAACACAAGACCCATCATCTTCTTCAGCTGTTGGATCATAGTTTGTAACTAAAATTGAATCATCGGTACAACCAGATGGTTTTTTGCAAGATGTCAATGTTAACGCGCCAAAACAAAAGATAGATGCAATAACAATAGATTTTTTCTTCATAACGTAGGTGTTTGTTTAATTTTTAAATTCGAAACAAAAATAAATTGAAACTCGATAAAAACTGGTTATTGTTTAGTTATTAGTTTTTTATTTGTTTGTAAAGTGTATGTTAAATTCGGTACTGCATTTCATTAAGCAGCTCTATTCCACGAAAATAAACAACTTACTGTTGGTTAAAATAAAAAGTCAGGTGTTGATAAGGAGAACCTTAACATTGTCTCGAGATTAAATTTTAAATCCAAAGAATTTATTTATTTCAAATTCAAAAAAATCAAACTAATAATATTAACTACCTTTGCGTTGCATGAATAAAAAAGCATTAAAATACATTAAACAAAGTGTTTTTCTATCCATTGGCATCATACTGATCTGGTTTAGTTTCTCCAATTCAAATCTAACATTTGATAAATTCTGGACAGGTGCAAAATCAATGAACTATGGATATTTCGCAATTTCGGCAGTTTTCGCAATGCTTTCGCACTATTCAAGAGCACTCAGATGGAAGTTACTTATCAATTCTACGGGGTACCATCCTAAAACAAAAAATGTTTTTGCAAGCGTTCTGTTTATGTACGCGTCAAACATTGCTATTCCACGTTCTGGAGAAATAGCACGATGTGGAACATTATATAAATATGAGAGTATTCCTATTCCTCAATTATTAGGAACAGTTTTTATTGAAAGAACTTTTGATTTATTAACTCTGTTTTTATTCACTGGTTTATTGGTTTTTGTTCAATTTGAACTTTTTAGTAATCTGTATTTTCAATCCTCTCTACCAGGCATGATAGATAGTTTATTAAATAATAAAACTTCAATTATCATTTTATTGATTGTCTCTTTAATTCTTTCTGGAGCTCTGTTCATTTTAAGAAAAAAGATATTTTCTCTGGAACCCATGAATAAAATTGGTAAACTTTTATCTGAATTGAAAAAAAGTATATTGGATGTATTAAAGATGAAAAAAAAGCTTTCCTTCCTTTTTCATACAGCAATAATCTGGATTGGATATGTCGCTATGTTTTACATTTGTTTTTTTGCTTTTGAACCAACTTCCAAATTAGGTTTAGCCGCTGGATTAACTGCATTCATAGCGGGCAGCTTTGGGATGGTTGCCCCAACCCAGGGAGGAGCAGGAGCATGGCAAATCATGGTTATTTTAGCATTAACAACTTTAAACATTACGCATGACGACGCTGTTATATGGGCAAATGTTGCTTTTGTTATTATGACAATTACTATTGCAATTGCCGGCTTGGTATCATTCGCAATTCTCCCGGTAATGAACAAAAAACAAAAACTTTCGTAGTAGCTTATTATTAAAATAAGTTTATAAATGGAAGTAGAAATGGAATGGATCAAAACGATTGATGAATTACCTGTGGATGGACAAAGAGTAATAGCTTTTGTACCCGAAAATTATGTTCCTTTAGCTGGTTCTCCCGGACAAGTTGAACTAAAACCAATTAAAGTATTGACTTTTATTAAAAATTTTTATGGTTCGCACAAGCCAAAACATAAAAATAACTCTACTAATGATTTTTGGAGTGGTGAAGGACTAAGCAATCATTTTTTTCAAGAAGTTACACACTGGATGCCTTTACCTAAGAAACCGGAATAAATTTTTACAGATATTCTTAGAAAAGACAAAAAAGCCCAATAATCAGATTATTGGGCTTTTTTCTTCTAAAACTTATTTTTAGTCCAATGTTACTAACTTAACTACAAGTGAATTACTTCGTCATATGCAGCGGCAGTAGCTTCCATTACGGCCTCACTTAATGTTGGATGAGGATGTATTGACTTAAGTATCTCATGACCAGTTGTTTCCAGCTTACGCGCTGCAACTGCTTCAGCAACCATTTCCGTCACATTTGCACCAATGAAATGTGCTCCTAACCATTCACCATATTCGGCATCATATATCACTTTTACAAAGCCATCTTTTGCTCCTGCTGCCGATGCCTTCCCAGATGCTGAGAACGGAAATTTACCTACTTTAATTTCATACCCTTCTTCTTTTGCTTTTGCTTCTGTATATCCAACTGAAGCTATTTCAGGAGAACAATAGGTACATCCAGGTATATTGTTATAATCAATCGTTTCAACATCCATTCCTGAAATCTTTTCAACACAGGTAATTCCTTCTGCTGAGGCAACGTGAGCCAATGCCGGACCAGGAATTAAATCGCCAATCGCATAATAGCCAGGTATATTTGTCTGATAGTAATCGTCAACAATCACTTTACCTCCATCTACAACAATACCCACATCTTCTAATCCTAAATCTTCAATATTTGCCTGAATTCCAACTGCTGACAATACAACCTCCGCCTCTATTACCTCTTCTCCTTTTTCAGTTTTTATGGTAACCTTACACAAATCACCTGATGTATCAACAGACTCAACAGCAGATTTAGTCATAATGTTAATCCCCTGCTTTTTAAAACTCTTTTCCAGTGCTTTTGACACATCAAGGTCCTCATTGGGGACAATATTGGGTAAATATTCTACTACTGTCACCTTTGTACCAATAGAATTGTAAAAATATGCAAACTCAACTCCGAT
>CEVF01023148.1_pt1 | contig 13417 bp, 9 predicted proteins | sample 356441 | NCBI WGS metagenome assembly CEVF01 (sample SAMEA2622765, study PRJEB7988) | marine metagenome | biome: marine biome (ENVO:00000447); feature: surface water layer (ENVO:00002042); material: "saline water (ENVO:00002010), including plankton (ENVO:xxxxxxxx)" | depth 5 m
GGAAGTCGACCGCGAATTGCTCGATCGCTGTATCGCTCAGCATCCCAATTCGTGGAAGAACTTTGTGGACCGATTCATGGGTCTCGTGATTCATGTGGTTCACCAATGCGCCCGTAATCGCTCCTACCGTCCATCGGAGGCAGACCGAGATGATCTTGTCGCAGAGGTATTTTTGACGCTTGTCGCAGACGACTTTAAAGTGCTGCGGCACTTTCGGGGTGAGAGCAGCTTGGCGACATATCTGACAGTCGTTGCCCGAAGGGTTGTGATTCGTGCTATCAGTCGGATGGGCTCTACGGTTGGCAGTCCCACCGAAAACTTTTCCGACCGGTTGCATATCGATGTAGCCGACCCCCATCCGGAGGCAGCGGCTGTCTTGAGCGATCGGGATCAGGTGGAGCGGCTCCTGGCCGAGTTGGAGGGTGCTGAACGGGACGTGGTGCGGCTTTATCATCTCGAAGGACGAAGCTATTACGAAATTAGTATGGCAACGGGAATTGCCGAAAACAGTATCGGACCGTTACTCAGTCGCGCCCGTGAAAAACTGCGCCGTGCCGACGCGAATCAGACCTGATTCTACCGCGAAACGCCTTCGCCGCCGCATCGCGTTGGTCGCTGGTAGGCAAAAGATTCTCGTTCTGTGCACGTATTTCGGTTGTCGAAGTATTATTTCGGGACACGATTTGCGGCTTCGTTGAAGATTTCATCGTGCTATTCGCGGGTCTCCACGAATTTGCTTCACGCTCTGCGTCGGAATTCCAGCCGGGGTTAGGAACGTGGCCGAGCCCAACGACTAAGTCTCTCGGTGAAACGCGATGTTGTTTCAGCTGGGTTGCAGCGGTGGGTGGCGCGGATCCCGATTCGGTGACACTCACATCAGGAAATCCAGGGTAACTTGGTTTAGCCCACAAATCACTTTGGGGGTCGAGCGGAGCGATCTGGACATCCCCGAGCCGTAACGTCAGTTGCATTCCCGCTGCCGGCCAATCAATATCGGTTTTTCTAGGTAAAATAGCGCCCGATTCAGGGTCGCGGAAATGATCGCTGTTTCTTGCGGCGGCAACGAGTTGGCCCTGTGCATCAATCAATTGGATCTCATTGATGTAGCCACTTGCCGAATCGATAATCAATACGCGTGTCATCGCCCCGGCAGGACCAATTAAAGGACTTCGGATTTCGAGCATCCCATCATTTCGGCGGTAGGGCCCCTGGTGTTCCTGGTGGGGAGGAAGCGAAATCAGACCCAACGCCTCGGTCAGCCATTCAGGTCGTATCGGCAACGCAGCTGCAACTTGTGCGGCAGGATATTCGTCATAGCGTCCGTAATAGAGTGCAGGTGGCTCGGCCCGCTTGACCCAGAACCAAAACATTTCTTGATTGCTGCCGACATCCATTTCCTGGCCCGTGACCCCAGTACCAGCCCGCAACCGCACGTTCCGCGGACCACCCATCGCCAGACTGGTGCGTAGTGAGGGAAAGTCAGTGCCACTGATCCGCGAATTGGTCGAGTAGACCCCTGAAATTTTTGCGCGATTGGCATTCACCACTCGTGCCACCTCCTCGAGTGATGGGTCTTTGCTTGCAAAAACCACTGGCGCGGTCGATTTGAAAGGTTGCCACGTGGTCCTGGGACACGAGGCGCCACTGGCCACCATCCAAGTGCAAAAGAGTATCAGCCAGAGGTGGCTGTACGATTTTCGCGTTGCATGGTTCTCGTTCATAATGATTCAGTACAGTCTGACGGTCGGCCCTCACTACTACGTGTTTGCGAGCAGTAAGTTAGCCAGTTCGTCTTGGATTTCACGTGATCTCGCAGGGTCGGGATGGGTGACCGGTACATGATATGTTTCTTCGCGTCTGCTGCAGTAGACAACAAGTTTCTCTTGGCTGTCTTCTTCCGATTTAGTCTCTTCCAAACGCATGACACGCCGCCGAATTAACAATAAAGTGAGCACATAACGGAGGTCTGATTTTTCAGGCTTGTCTGCCAATTCATGAAAAAATTCAAGCATCACATCGTTTGGCGCCCAACCCATCTTTTTACCTGTCACTGCGGGCATGCATGATTGCCACCAACCGACAGAATCCTCAGGCGCGCCCTCCCACGCATCTTTCGAAAAATCTTGTCGGATAATTGCCGCGCCATCCGAAATCAGAACCGAATAAAAAATCTCTCCGGGTTTAAATTCTTTCTCGGTGACCGAACATCGCCGAGTACAGCGTTGAATTTGAAAATCCACAGCACAGACAGGGGTTGGAGATGATCGAAGACCTTAAGTTTCGCCCGCAAACACGGTGGCGTATCGCAGGGGGATCGTACGCGAATGCATCGGTGGGCGAAAGGCACACTTCGGACAATCGACGAGTAATTTGAGCTATCGTCGCTTGCGTTGCCATTGCTGGGAGGGGCCGACTGTCGGTAAACTAAATGTGTTAAGACATGCTGAACTGTTCCCCGGAGTCCAGCTAGTGGCAGGACGGACGGCTGAACCGTCGAAGTCGATAGGAGAAACCGATGGATAGCCCTGCGACGCGAATGATTCGTATTTTTGATACGACACTCCGCGATGGTGAGCAGTCTCCGGGTGCCAGCATGAATCTGGCGGAAAAGTTGAAGATCGCCCAAATGCTCGCAGAATTGCAGGTCGATGTGATCGAGGCCGGTTTTCCGATTGCATCTCCGGGAGACTTTGAGGCGGTCCGCGAGGTGGCGGCACAGGTCAAAGGCCCCGTGATCTGCGGCCTGGCGCGGTGCAACGATGCCGATATTGATCGTGCCTGGGAGGCCTTGGAGCGTGCTGAAAAATCGAGAATCCATGTATTTCTCGCAACGAGTGCGATCCATCGGGAATTCAAACTGAAAATGGGACAAGATGAAATTCTTGAGCGTGCCGTAGCAGGTGTGAGGCGGGCCGCCGAGTACTGTGCAGATGTAGAATTTTCTCCGGAGGATGCGGCACGAACCGAAATCGATTTTCTCTGCCGGGTCGTCGAAGCGACGATTAGAGCTGGGGCGACCACCGTCAATATCCCCGACACGGTCGGCTATGCGACTCCAAGTCACATGGGGCGGGTGATCCACTCGCTGAAGGAGCGTGTGCCGAATATCGACCAAGCTGTAATCAGCGTCCATTGCCATAATGATCTCGGTCTGGCTGTCGCCAATAGTCTGGCAGCGGTGGAAAATGGTGCCGGTCAAATCGAGTGCACGATAAATGGGATTGGCGAGCGTGCCGGTAACTGCTCGCTTGAGGAGATTGTGATGGCCATGCGGACGCGGGCCGATGTTTATCGAACCGATACACAGATCATCTCGCAGCGGCTGGTGCCGGCCAGTCGTCTGGTATCAGCGGTTACGGGACTGCAAGTGCAGCGGAACAAAGCGATCGTGGGTCGTAACGCCTTTGCACATGAGGCTGGCATTCACCAGGACGGGATGCTCAAAGAGGCATCGACCTATGAGATTATGCGGCCGCAGGATGTCGGTTTTTCCCATACCGATTTGGTGTTGGGCAAGCATAGCGGACGGGCCGCACTAGCCGATCGGGCATCGACCCTTGGCTACGTATTGAATGATGAGCAATTGAATCAGGTGTTTGCAGATTTCAAGGACCTGGCTGACAAGAAAAAGGAAATCTACGACAGTGATGTCGCGGCGATCATCGAACAACAGATTCGATTTCATGCCCAGCGGTGGACACTTGATTCCTACTGCATGGAGATTGATAGCGATTCCGCACCCCAGGTGAAGTTGACGCTTAAGCATGGCGACCAACTTCAAACCACCGAAATGGCATCCGGTGATGGTCCGGTCGATGCCGTATTTTTAGCGATCGAGAAACTGACCGGGTATGCGGTCCGCTGCACTGATTTTTCGGTGCACAGTGTCTCGGTGGGACACGATGCCCAGGGAGAGGTCAATGTGGAGGTGGAATATCAGGGCAATCGTTTCCACGGACGGGGGATTTCAACCGACAGCGTAGAGGCTAGTGCAATTGCTTTTCTCGAGGCGATCCATCGAATCGATACACTTCAGGAGGCAATGAAGACCAGATAACAAAAGGCACTCTCGGTGACAGGATGGCAATCACGGCAAGTACCGTCAGCGAAGCCCAGGACCAATGATGCCCGCTTCACTGAATCGGACATAAAATAAGGGGATTCGACCCTAGACGATTGCCGTGGTCACACACGTGCCTAAATGGCGAACATTTTTATGGCAAACAAAATGATCGCCCTGGCAAGCAGCACGCCCAGTGTAATCTGAAGTTGCTGGCGCAGTGCAAATGATTTGGGATGCCGAACCAGTGGGATGATGAGTGATATGACGACCAACGTGGCGATCAGCACTTCATGCGTCAGTGGCGAACTCGCTCGGGCCAACATCAATTTTCAGGTAATTTTGAAGCGACATCGCATAAGATGTCTCATGCATCACGGGTAACTTTTCGCGACAGGTGGATTGCGGATAGTTGGGCCAACTAGTTTAATTGAGTCGTTCCGCATGATCGTCCCCTGCCTCTTAAAAAATTTCTCGAAACGGCTGGTTCGCGAAAATGAAAACCTATCAAGCATTGATCTTTGACTGTGACGGCACGCTCGCCGACACGATGCCAATTCATTACCGCGCCTGGTCTCGGGCGGCCGAGCAATTCGGTTTCACGCTATCGGAAGACCGTTTTTACTCGCTCGGTGGCGTTCCGGTTGCGAAGATTGTTGACATGCTGTTACGCGAAGCAGGGCTCACAGAAGATGTGCAACGGATTGTCGAATTTAAAGAGGCGGCTTACCTCGAATCGCTACCGCATATCCAGCCGGTGGAACCGGTGCTCGACATCGCTCGTGCCTATCGAGGGCAACTGCCGTTGGGGGTCGCCTCAGGAAGCACGCGAGAGATGGTTCTGCGGACACTCGGTCAGTTAGGCATCACCGATTGGTTTGACTGCATCGTCGGTGCCGACGATACAGAGCGTCACAAACCTGAACCCGACTGTTTTTTGGAGGCGGCTCGGCGGTTGGGGGTTGAACCGGCAGGCTGCTGCGTTTACGAGGACACCGATACGGGGATGGAAGCGGGCCGTCGCGCGGGTATGGATTGCGTGGATATCCGCGATTTTCACACGCCTGCACGCATAAGCGATGCGTGTTAGGCTGATGCTTCTCAGGCAAGGATCGGGCGAATGACGTCGCCGTGCACATCAGTGAGACGGAAATCGCGCCCGCGGAGGCGAAACGTAAGGCGTCGATGATCGATGCCTAGCAGGTGGAGCACCGTAGCATGCAGGTCATGCACATGCACCGGGTGATCTTCGGCAAAATAGCCAAAGGCATCGGTCGATCCATAAACCGTGCCCCGCCGCACCCCGGCACCGGCCATCCACATCGTGAAGCCGTGAGGGTGGTGGTCACGACCGTATGCGTTCCCGGTGCCCTGAGCTACCGGAGTGCGGCCAAATTCACCCCCCCAGATCACCAGGGTATCGTCAAGGAGACCGCGGCGACGGAGATCGGTCAATAGTGCGGCAATCGGCTGATCTGTTTCCTGACATTGCCGTTCGTGATCCGCCTCCAGTTTGGTATGCGAATCCCACCCCTTGTGATAAAGCTGCACGAATCGCACGCCCCGTTCGACCAAACGTCTCGCGAGCAAGCAATTGTTGGCAAACGAAACCTGCCCCGGATGTGTCCCGTATTCGTTGTGAATGTGCGCTGGCTCCTGCCCAAGATCGGTCAACTCAGGCACGCTCATCTGCATGCGATACGCCATTTCATATTGTTTGATACGTGTACCGATTTCTGGATCTCCGATGATCGCAAGCTGCTCGCGATTTGCCGCAGCAATCTGGTCCAGCATCGCGCGACGGGTGCGTCGGTCGATCCCGGGCGGATTCTTTGCATAAAGTACCGGGTCGCCTTGATTGCGGAACTGTACGCCTTGATGGTGCGAGGGTAAAAAACCATTGCCCCAATAAGCTTGCAGCAGCGGCTGATTGGTGTTCACGCCTGAGGCGAGCACTACAAAAGCCGGCAGATCTTTATTTTCACTTCCCAGACCGTATGAGAGCCAAGCACCCATCGCAGGCCTACCGAATCGGGCATCCCCCGTATTCATCATCATTACGGCTGGGTCGTGATTGAAGGTGTCGGTGTGGAGCGAACGAATCACGGCGAGTTCATCTGCAACGCGAGCCGTATGCGGCAACAATCGCGAGATGGAATGGCCGCTCTCCCCATGACGGGCAAAGTTATATGGAGAGCCTTTCAGCAGGGGAGCTTCTGTTTTGATCATCGCAAACTGATGGTTGCGGATCAGCCGTTCTGGAATCGGCTCTCCGTCACGCGCTGTCAGAAGCGGTTTGGGATCAAATAGGTCGATGTGTGAAGGGCCTCCGGACATGAATAGGTAGATCACCCGTTTGGCCTGGGGGATAAATTGAATCTGCGGATTGATTTGCTCTGCGGCGTAGCTAGTTGAATCGGTGGCAAGTAACGATCCGAGTGCGGCCGTCCCCAGGCCCAGCCCGGATCGCGATAAAAAGATCCGTCGTGAGAGGAGTTCCGTACTAGAGGGGAAAATCGTCATGGCGTCAGGTTCAAGGTTTACTAATGGTTTCGTCCAGATTCAGCAGCGTGGCGGCCAGCAGGGTCCAAGCGGCACGGGATGCCGCGGAGCCGTCTCCGACTTGGGACGGCTCGCGATCGATCCACTTGGCCGCCTGCTCGGGATCGGCCGAAAATTTTTCGATCTGGTCACGAACGAACCGTTTATACCGTGAATGTTCGTCCGCAGTTGGTGGTCGCCCCATGCAACGCAGGTGGGCATATTCAATGCGAGCATGCGGGTCTGGCCCAGCGTCCTCGACAATCCGGCGGCCCAAGGCACGGGCAGCCTCCACAAAGACCGGATCATTGAGCAGCACCAACGCTTGTAAAGGCGTGTTAGAAATCGGTCGCTTGACGGTACAACGTTCGCGGGTCGTCGCTCCAAAGGTTGCCAGCGAGGGATAGAGATTCATCCGTTTCCAGTAGACATAGAGACCACGGCGATAACGGTCCTCACCATGACTGGTGATCCAGACAGGGTGATATTGTAGTTGTCCCTTTTCCTCCAGGATGCCAGTCGGCTGCGGAGGATAGACACTAGGACCGCCGAATTTTGGGGAAAGCAGCCCTCCGACTGCCAAGGCATTGTCGCGGATCTGTTCTGCCGGAAGTCGGCCGCGCGGACCACGGGCAAGTAGCCGATTGGCAGGATCGCGGGTGTAAGCAGCTTCACCCACCTGCGCGCTCTGGCGATATGCAGCGCTGTTTACAATGAGGCGATGCATGGCCTTCAAATTCCATCCGCTCTCCTGGAATGCGATGGCAAGATAATCGAGCAGCGCGGGATGTGAGGGCCACGCACCCTGCCGTCCGAAATCATCAGCGGTCTCGACCAGCCCGGTACCGAAGTAGTGTTGCCAAATTCGATTCACTGCCACACGCGCCGTCAGCGGGTGCTCGGGACGAAACAGCCAGCGGGCGAACTCGAGGCGATCGAGGGGCTGATCTGACGGTGGCAGGCAATCCGGTACACCCGGCTCGACCTGCTCTCCCTGGTCCAGATAATTTCCGCGAAGCATAACATGGGTAGCTCGCGGCGTATCCATTTCTTGCATCACCTGGGCCTGGTAGGTGCGATCCAGCGAGGCCCGCTCCTGTTCGAGTTCCTCCATTCGATTTCGCAGCGGCTCTGGCAGATGATCCCGGTCGATCTCAGCAAAAAACTTCTTTACTTCCTCCTGCTGCTGCGGCTCGCGCATGCTCCGAGGTGTCTGCAGGATTGAATAAATCTGGGATGGAATCAGGCCACTGCGTGCGGCCCATGGCAATGCGGCTCGGTAGAGTCGCACATTGGTCAGCGTGCCCTCGAGTGAGAATTTATTCTTCTCCGGCTTAAGACCGTAACCCTCCCCGATTAAAAGATCACACTCACTCGCGGCGACCCGATCGGGTGGCAAACCTGCTCGACGGGCGTGCATGTCACGACGCCCGTCGACATACAAATCGACGCCGTCGCCACTTCGGAAAACCAACGCCACCTCGTGCAACTTTCCATCATTAACCGGAACAGAACCGTAGATTTGAATGCCGTCAAACCGATCACGCTCTCCGGAGATCCAACCGTACAAGTGCCCTCTGACTGCATTGGCCTCCCCTTCCCCGCCGATACCGAAGACATAACCTCGCTCTCCTCGTTCAGAGTCATACTTGCAGAAAATATCCGCCACGTCGTCGGTCGTCTGTACCTTTGCGGCGATGGTAAAGTCGCCGGATATGCGGAGGGCGGGAGTGTCGAGAACTCGATGCTGATTTTTGTCGACCATCGGCCATTCTGCCACCAGCTCGGAATGTCCGCTCGATTCTTTCTCGTATAATCGCATCATGTCATGCTCCCAGGCCGCCTGCCGCTTTGCCCGGAGGGCGGAATCGACCGGCGGCGCATGCTGCCGAAGCACCGACAGCGCATGGTCGATTTGTGCTCGTCGAGTTTCGGCCAGTGGAGATGTCGCTTCGATTCGCGGACCGCGGACTTCAAAATTTTCGCCATAGTGAGGCACGTTGTTAAAAATCGCAAACATGCCGTAATACTCTTTCTGCGTGATCGGATCGAATTTATGATCATGGCATTCGGCACAACCCATGGTCAGCCCCAGAAACACGCGTGCGGTGGTGTTCACCCGATCAACGATTCCCTTTACCCGAAATTCTTCTTTTCGTGGATTGTTCCCCAGGGCCTGCATCGAGCACCGATGAAACCCAGTGGCAATCAGATCGTCCGACTCGCTTTCCGGTAGCATGTCGCCAGCCAACTGCAGTATCGCAAACTGATCAAACGGCAGATTGTCATTGAAGGATCGAATTACCCAGTCGCGGTAGAGCCACATTGGTCGGGGCACGTCCGAGGCATATCCGGTGGTGTCCGCATAGCGGGCCAGGTCGAGCCAATTCTGGGCCATCCGCTCCCCATAGTGTGGCGACTCGAGCATGGTTTCCACTAATTTCGAGTAAGCGTCAGGGTCAGGGTTGTGCACAAACGCCTCGACCTCCTTTATCGATGGCGGAAGACCGCGCAGGTCAAAACTCAATCGTCGGATCAATGCGCGTCGGTTCGCTTCGGGTGCGGGGGCGAGGCCCTCCCGCTCCAACCGCGAGAGTACGAATGCGTCAATGTCGCTTTTGGGCCATGACGGGTCATCGACCTGCGGTGGAATTTGCTGCTGTGGGGGGACAAAAGCCCAGTGTGCATCGCGGGCAGCGCCCGAATCGATCCATCGGGCGATCTGTTGCTGCTCCTGTTTCGTCAGTGGTGGGCCCTCGGTCGCCGGGGGCATCCGGAAATCTGGATCGGTTTCAATGATTCGCTGGTAGAGTGGGCTTTGGCCAGCATCACCCGGCACAATGCTCGCCGCTGATTCCATAGCAAAATTATCAAGTCGCAACTCGGCCTGCCGCTCAGCAGCGTCCGGTCCGTGGCATTTGTAGCAACGGTTGGCGAGGATTGGCTGAATGTCGCGGCCGAAATGTATGCTTTCTTCTTTCGGCGATGCACCCTCGGCCTGCCCCCATCCACAGAGAAAGAAAAGCAGCAAAAGGTGTTTGGCCAGATTAGTGGTGTCGTGCATACGACGGAGGCAGCGCTGCGACGCAGAGAGATGCTCGCCCTTGCACTCGCATAACGTGATAAGAACAGACCTTGCCATAGACCTCATTTTACTGCAATTCTGCCGATTCTGCACACCGCATTAGATCGCTGCCATGGCGAGAGGATAGTGCCTGCACTAGGCGATAAACATGTATCTCGCGGAATTGCCCAGCACGCAAAGTCAAACTCTCCGCGTGTTGCGACTGGCGGTCTGTTCGCTCAATGTCCGACGGTTCGAAGTCGCACCGCCGGAAGGGCACGCTCTTTCAAAGCGGCACGTGCTTTGCGGTGATGCCACCAGCCGATTCGAGTCTTCTCCAAACGCATCTCGCGTAATTCAGGCAACCGATCAATCAGCGCCAGGCAATTTTTCGTGACCGGCGTGCGGCTTAAGTCCAACTGCTGTAGATTTTTAATTTTGCCCAGTTCCAATACCGACGCATCGGACACATTACATCCGGGCAACTCTAGTCGGGTCATGCCCACCATGATCGCAGGGTTTTTAACCAGGGCCTCAATGAGCGTATCGCCCTCGTTGGAATCCTCTAGGCGAACCGCAAGGATTGTCTCGGTAAGCTGAGCAAATTCCCCGAAGGACTGCTCAAGCCAATCGAGCGCATTGGTCGTCACTTCGGCACCGAGTCGATTCAGCACGTCGACCACATCCTGCATGACTACATAGCTATCGACTTGCTCAGCAATCCACTCCCGTCGGTCGACGCGGATCTCTAGATGCTTGCTTGCCAGATCAAACGCTTCCTGCAGTTTCGCAAAATCTGCCCGAGACCCGCCATGATCGGGGTGAACCTGCATCACCCGATCCAAGTAGGCCTTTTTTACATCTTCCATCGCGTAGGGTGGCGATAGCCCCAACACTTCCATGTATTCGGGCCGATCTGATCCGCTGTCTTTGGCCATGTTGTCCGCCCGTTTTGGAGAGAATAACTATCCCCGAATTTTCTCGCCCGTTTCGCGCCGGTGCAAGCCCCATAAACACGTTGTTCCGCACGCCTTCTTACGGTTCCCAGCGATAATTCATTTTTATGCCAGCAGTGGTCTTACAATTTCGCCATGCACGTCGGTCAAACGGAAACGACGTCCTTGAAACTTAAAGGTCAGTCGCTCGTGGTCGATTCCAAGCAAGTGAAGCATTGTGGCTTGCAGATCATGGACGCTCATCGGATTTTCGACGGCATTGTGGGCAAAGTCGTCTGATGCCCCGTAACTCATGCCCGGTTGGATGCCCCCACCCGCCATCCAGATCGTAAACGCATAAGGATGGTGGTCGCGACCCCATCGTTTGGTGTCAGCAATTTTACCTTGCAGAAATGGTGTCCGTCCGAATTCACCGCCCCAGACGACGAGCGTGTCTTCCAGCAGTCCCCGTTGTTTTAGATCCATGACCAATGCCGCTGATGGCGCGTCGGTATCGGCACACTGAATGGCCAGTTGCGAGTTTAAATTCCGGTGCTGATCCCACCCGGCATGCATCAATTGGACAAACCGCACGCCGCGCTCGGCCAAACGACGGGCCATCAGACAGTTGTAGGCGAAGGACCCCCGACGATGGACATCGGGTCCGTAAAGGTCGAGTATCGACTGTGGTTCATCAGAAAAATCGGCTAATTCCGGAATCGACATCTGCATCCGGTAGGCCATTTCGTATTGTGCGATCCTTGTCGCAATTTCTTCGTCGCCAAAGGCATCCAGTTTGAGCGAGTTCAACGCATTGACCGTATCCAATAAGCCACGCCGCATGGTGCGACTCATGCCTTGAGGGTCGGACAGATAGAGAACTGGATCGCCGGAGGAGCGAAACTTTACTCCTTGAAATTTTGACGGGAGAAAACCGCTCCCCCAGTAATAATCATAGAAAATCTGTCCGCAGGAGGCCTCCTTGTCGCGCGAGGTCATCACGACAAATCCGGGGATGTCTTCCGAGTCGCTTCCCAGACCATAATTCAACCAAGCACCCATGCTCGGCCGACCGGGCATCTCGGCACCCGTCATGAAAAAGGTAATAGCAGGTGCGTGGTTTACCTGATCGGTCTGCATTGATTTTACAAAGCAAAGTTCATCCGCGATGGCAGCCGTCTGAGGCAGCAAATCCGAGACCCATGCACCGCTTTCACCCCGCTGTGCGAATTGGGCGATTGGCGCGAGTACCGGTCGTTCTTTCTGGCCACCAGTCATCGTGCTGAGGCGTTTCCCCCCTTGTATCGCATCAGGAATCTGCTGGCCGTGCGAAACCCGCAGTTGGGGCTTATAGTCAAATAAATCGACATGCGATGGCGCGCCGTTCTGCAACAAATAAATCACCCGTTTGGCCTTGGGGCTGAAGTGCGGATGGGCTGCGTCAACCTGCTTCGCCGCCGCCTCACGCTCGAGCAGAGATGCCAGAGCAGCAGAACCGACACCGAGGGCCGACCGGCCAAAAAAGGCTCGCCGCGTTTGTTGCTGATACCGGGTGATCAAGGGATGCACAGGTTCATTCCTTGGTGAGCGTTTCGTCCAGATTTAAAATCAACGAGCAGATTGCCGTACAAGACGCGTGCGCGATCGGGTCTAGGGCCTCGTTGCGTGGTGAGTCCCCGACCTCGAGTAATTGTATCGCGTCCTCAGGTTGCTCGGCAAACATATCGTACACAACACGGTAACGCTCAGTCAAAAGTTGCAATTCTTGCGGCGTCGGCTTGCGCGCGGTGGCCCGCTCAAAGGCGTTCGCCAGTTGCGACTCCGGTTTGGCCGGTGCGTCCTGCATGACCCAGGCCGCCAGCCCTCGCGCCGCTTCCACGAACGTAACGTCGTTCAATGTGGTGAGTGCGTGCAGCGGTGTGTTGGTCACGCTGCCGGCAACGTGACACGTTTGTCTTCTTGAGGTGTCAAAAAACATGGTTGGACCGACAATTCTCCTCCAGAACGTGTACAGACTCCGGCGATACAACTTTTCGCCGGTGTCCGGTACATATTTTTTCTTGCCGAAGGTTGCCTCACGCCAGATGTTTTCCGGCTGATATGGTTTCACCGAGGGACCGCCTCTTCGGGCAACCAACGTGCCGCTCACTGCGAGCGCCTGATCGCGAAGCATCCAAGAGGGAAGTCGATAACGCGGACCTCTGGCAAGCCAACGATTATCTGGATCAGCCTCCCGCTGAGCAGCAGTCATCCGCGAACTTTGGCGATAGGTCGCACTGGTTACGATCATCCGGTGCAATCGTTTTACATTCCACCCACTACGGCGGAAATCGCTGGCGAGCCAATCGAGCAACGCGGGGTGTGTGGGACGCTGTCCCTGCGTACCGAAATCTTCCGGGGTCGTGACCAAACCTTTGCCGAAGAAAAGCTGCCAGTCGCGGTTCACGATCACTCGGGCCGTAAGAGGGTTTTCCTCCATCAGCAGCCATTCTGCCAATCCCAGTCGATCGACTGGGACTTCCGGGGGAAGGGCCGGTAAGCTCTCGGGCACACCGGGTGTAACGCTTTGTCCTGGTTTGTCGTAGATGCCACCTGTCAGCATGAAGGTCTCTCGCGTTTTCTCGCGTGTGTCCATCACCATCACTTTCGGCAGTTGATTGAGAAACTGCTGGCGGGCACCGACTCGCTCCGCGAGAGACTTGATGTCTGCTGCGTAATCTTTGTTGCTGGCTTGGAAAAATTCTGCAAGTATTTGCAACTTGCCGCGGTCGCGTTCGGCAATTGGTTGATTCAGGATGTTTGCAATCTCCTCGGGTC
>CEVF01068058.1_pt1 | contig 13380 bp, 10 predicted proteins | sample 356441 | NCBI WGS metagenome assembly CEVF01 (sample SAMEA2622765, study PRJEB7988) | marine metagenome | biome: marine biome (ENVO:00000447); feature: surface water layer (ENVO:00002042); material: "saline water (ENVO:00002010), including plankton (ENVO:xxxxxxxx)" | depth 5 m
TAATAAATATATAAAAATTTTCTTTGGTTAATCTTTTTAATTTATGCAAAAAAATAAGATAATTTAAAAAGAGTAATTCATTCAAAGATCAAAATATTTTATATATTCAATAAGATAAAAAGAATAAAAAGTAAATTCTCTCTATATTGTTTATAGTAATTTACCCCTTATGAATATTAATACATTTCTTCTTTTCCTTCTTGTGATATCTAACTATACAAATTTATACATTACATTACGACGTAAAGTTAAATCTAGAGAGCTTTGATGTTAGTCTTTTATAAAATGTTAATATTTTTCTTTTAAAGACATTACTAAATAATCTTAAGATTATTTGGAAGAATTTATTGGTAAGAGTATTTTTTAAAAATTTTTTAAAGCTAAATAAATTTATTTGTTGATAAAAGAAAATAATTTATTAAGAATTTTTTAGCAAAATTAAGATTTAATTATTTTCTAATTAATAATTAAAGTAAAAACTAATAATTAATTTTAAATAAAATAAAATCTTAAAATAGAGTTAAATTATTTTGAAAGTTGTTATAAATAGGTAAGTTAATAGTTTCTAAAAAAATATGAAATTATCTATTTATGGAGGTTCTGGGTTTATTGGAAGTAATTTCTTGAAATTGTTCCCCGATAATATAATTATTAAAAGAGGGTCAGTTAAACCATTATCCAAAGATATTTTATACTTCATATCTACAGTTCATAATTACAATGTTTTTGATGACATGACAAAAGATGTAAAAGTAAATCTTGAGCTATTATGCAGAGTTCTAGAAAATTGTAAGTCAGAAGAAATCACTTTTAATTTTATAAGTTCCTGGTTCGTATACGGTCAAACAGATATTTTGCCAGTTAAAGAATCTCATAAATGTAATCCAACTGGTTTCTATTCCATTACAAAAAAATGTGCGGAAGATTTATTAATTTCATTTTGCAATACCTTTGGTATTAAATATAGAATAATTAGATTATGTAATGTTCTTGGAAAAGGAGATAAGGGTGTTTCATCTCAAAAAAATGCAGTAACTTGGATGATTAATAGAATTAAAGAAAACAAGCCAATCAATTTATATGATGGAGGAAATGTTTGTAGAGACTATATGCATGTTCATGATGTCTGTAAGGCTATTAATCTAATTTGCCAAAATGGAAATATTAATGAGATCTACAATGTAGGATCAGGTAGACCAATAAAAATAAAGTATTTAATTGATTTAGCAAGAAAATTAACTAATTCATCATCAGATATAAATTATGTAAAACCATCAGAATTTCATAAAAAGGTTCAAAACAAAGATTTTTGGATGGTAAATAACAAACTTGTAAAACTTGGTTTTAGCCAAGATATACCTATAGAAAATATTATTATGGAACTATGTTCTTAGTAAAAAGAAAAGATTAATTGATTAATGTTTTTTCAGCTTCTTGTAATTTCTTAACCAAGAATTCTAGATTCTCTTTTGGCTGTCTATTATGAGAACCTAAAAGTATCCCACATTTCATAACTTCATCACTAACTTTAAAATCACCAAAACAATCCCAAGTGAATTTCTTTGCAACTGGTTGTCTCATAATATTCCCTGTAAAAATTGTTCGAGTTTGAATACCTTCTTTCTCTAGATAAATTTGCATTTCCCTCCTTTTATTGGAAAGTCTATTTTGCAAAATAAGAGGAAAAGCTAACCATCCAGTTTTAACGTTTTCGTATGTTTTTGGTATAAAGAAATTATTGGAATAATTCAAGTTGTTTTTAAGGAAAGAAAAGTTATCAATCCTTTTTTGAATATTAATATTTAATTTTTTTAATTGCACTAATGCAAAGGCAGCTGAAATCTCAGATGGCAAAAAGTTATATGCAACATCGTCAAAGATATATTTGTCATCATAATAAATATCATCTATTTTTGAATTAAATCTCCTTTCATAGTCCTCAGAATGAGAATATAGGGAAGATCTTCTTCCCCAACCTCTTAGGGATAATCCAAGTTCATAATTTTCTTTATTTTTGAAACAAGTCATTCCTCCAAAACCTGCACCTGTAATTACATGAGATGCATAAAAGCTTGTAGTAGAAACATCAGACCAATTAGAGATAGAAGTATCATATTTATAACCAATTGTGTCAGCAGAATCCTCTATAATTTTAAGATTATTTTCTCTAGCGAAGTTATATATTTCTTCCCAATTAGCAACATTACCTATAAGATTTGGAACACAAATTGCTGATACATTTTCTAAGTTTATTTCTTTTAATATTTTTGTATCTAATTGTAAGGTATCTCTATCGACATCAATAAAATAGGGAATTAAACCGCTCTGAACAAGAGGAGAAACGGTTGTTGAGAAAGTTAAAGCAGGTGTTATAACTTTAGAACCTTTATTTAGTTTAAGAGATAAAATTCCAATTAAATTAGCAGATGATCCACTATTTACCATCAGGCCATATTCTTTATTAAAAATTTTGGCAACTTTATTTTCTAATTCTTTAACTTTAGGACCATCCATGAGAGTAAGACGGCTTTCAGCTAATACTTTTGTTACTTCACAAATTTCCTCTTCAGAATAACTTGCCTCTGCATAAAATATTTTTTTATTCATGGAATATAAAATAAATTTTTTATTCTATTATAAGAATATAAATAATGATACTATATCCTCAATAGGATTATTATGTTTAAATTTTAACTTATATTTTTTTAATGTATAATAAAATCAAGAGAAAAATTAGATTCAATAGATTAACTAGATTTTTAAGATTTAAGGATAGAATCTCTGCATTAGAGGCTTGTACTTATTGGCAAAAAGCTAATAAGAATAAATTTTATTATAAGAACGATAATCCTAATATATTTAATTTAAATATAACTGCAATTGATGGAAAGAAGTTGCCATTAGCTTTGAGTTGGGCTAACCCTATTATCACAAGACCTAGATTTCTATATTCATTTAATAATGTCATTATATCCCCTAATGACTCGCATGTTTATTTCTATGAAATCAATAGATTGTCCTCAGATTTAGGCTCAAAATTTGACTCAAATATGCTTTCGGTTTTTGACTTCTATGGAAAAAATGAGCTCTTAAATTCTAAAGAAATTAATGGAGACATTTTGCATTTGGGTTTTTCCTCCAACTCAAAAAATTTTTATCATTGGATACATGAAATTTATTCAAGAATAATTAGGGTAATGGATGAATATGATATTAATAAATTCAAATATATTATAATGCCTAAAGTTGATTTAAAGTTTCAAAAGGAAGCTCTTGATTTACTCAAGATTGATCTTAGAAAAATATTAAGCGAGGATCAATTTTATAATTGTAAAGGAAATTTAATTACTCTAAATATTGATAGTATTGCTTCTGGTATTGATATAAGAAATTTCTTTTTAAAAAGGAGAGAAAAAAAAGAAATAATATATAGGAAATACTTTTTAGATAGAGACTCAAATAGTGGCTCACAAAAAAGAGAATTAATTAACTTTGATAAATTTCGCGAAAAGTATGTTAAGGCTGGGTTTCAATTTATTAAACCAGAAAGACTGTCATTTAAAGATCAAATTGATTTATTTTTATCAGCAAAATCTCTTGTTGGTGTTAATGGGTCTTCATTTTCTCTTGCTTCACTAATGCCTAGAGGGTCAAAAGTTGTGGAACTATTTCCAAAAAACTTTATTGATCCTGCAATCTCAAATATTTGTGCTGCTTCAAATTTAAAGTATGGATTTTATGTTGAAGATTCATTTAGACCACTATCTGAAAAGGATTGGAATAGGGATGCAAATTCTAAAATAAATGCAGAATTAATTGATCATGATAAAGTAATAGACTTTTTAAATAATGAATATTAATTTTATTAATTACCAAAATTAACTTATTATCTAATTATTAACTAAAAAAATAATGCCAATCTTCCTATTTTCTACAAAAAATAAAAATAAAATAAAAAAAAAGATTAAAAGGTTTAGTCCTCTTTTAAATATAGTTGAGTTTTCAAGATTTTCCCTAGTAGGTATTTTTGCAACATTATTGAATCTTATCACTTTTTTAATTCTAATTTTCTTCTTTTCAAGTGGATTAGTAAAAGCATCAATAATAGGATATATATTTGGATTTTTAGTATCATTCAGCTTTGGAAGAGAATGGATTTTAAGTTCAAGGCATAAGCTTACATTTACTACAATTTTAAAATTTGTTTCTACATATATTCTTGGATCATTAATTATGATCTTGTTCATCCTTATTGCATATCAATATTTAAAATTTGGGATATACATATCATGGCTCCTAGCTACTTTACCTACAGCTTTTTTAAATTTTAATCTTCTCAAATTCTGGGTATTCAGTGATAGAAGAGAATTAGCTAATCAAAGATGGGGTGGATTATCTAAGCTTCAATTTCTTCAAAGTTTTGCTTCTAATTTGATTGCCTATATTAATCCAGCGGTTACTCATAATTTAGAAAAATATTATGCAATCAAAAAGGTTTTCTACCTATCAACAATTGAAGATATAAATGGTGATTATGTCGAGTTTGGAGTTTTTGAAGGTTCTTCTTTCTCTCATTCAATAAGATGTTACCTTAATCTAAAAGAATATATGCCGCCAAATAAAGATAATGAAATTAAGTTTTATGGATTTGATTCTTTTGATGGTTTTGGGAAACTCAATGAAGAAGATTTTCATCCATTTTATGCTGATGAACAATTTAAAACTTCTATCTCACAAGTCAATAATCGAATAAAAAAATGTGCGGAAGGCACTGAATTTAAACTAATTCCAGGTTTCTTTGATAAAACTCTCTCTGTAAAACCAAATTTCTATGGGATTAGGTCTGCAAGAATTATTTTTATTGACACCGATACTTTTTCAAGTTCTCTGCAAGCACTTGAGTTTTGTAAAAACATTATTATAGATGGAACTTATATAATCCTTGATGATTTTTATTCTTATAAAGGATCAATTTCCAAAGGAGTTGCAGGAGCTTTTCATGAATTCAAAAATAAATATGGTTTTTACTTTAGAGAGGTATTCTCTTATGGAATGGGTGGTAAAGTTTTTGTTTGTGCTAAAACTAAAAATAAGGTGTCTTGAGCATTATTTCGTTGAAACCTTTAAAAGATATCCATAAGCATTTGAACCTCCATTCTCGATAAGATTATCAACTTCAATATCAGTAATTCGCTTGAATTTAATGGAATCTATTATTTCAAGATCTAAATCATTTTGTATACAAGCATACTTAGAGGGGAAATACTCTGCATTAGCTAAATTATTTTTATGATTTTCATCATTAATAAATGGTTCTCTATGGCTATAAAGGAAAATTAATTTTCCATTTAGATCATTTTTATCTATCCAACATTCTTTCTTTTTAATTAAGTCCCATTCTTTACTTCCATGCGTCCAAAATAGTGATGCGAAATCATATTGACCCATAAATGATCCAAGTGGAAAATAATCTGCTTTTTTGGCTAACTCATATACTTTTTCCTTTTGATAATTTGAATAATTGATTGCATTGTGTGAGGATATAAGACCATTAAGAAAAATTAGAATAACAATTAATTGAGCACTTTTTAATATTCTGTTTCCTTGATTAGAGTATTTTATAGAGTTTTTACTAACAAAATATGATCCAATTGGTAACCAAACTAATGGGAAAAGATAAATAGCATGTCTACTTGGAGCTATAATAAATTTTCCAAAAATTGCGAATATAATAGGTACTAAGAAAGCAATTAAAATAAATAAAGATACTTCTTTTGTTAACTTTGAGTACTTAAAATAAAATAGAAATGAAATAGTGAATATAATAAGGATAATAATTGCGGAAAAATTTTGATAAATTCTAAAAGGGTACATAGCAAGCGAAAATATTCTTGCTAATACAAATAATAGATTTGGAATTAATTGACTTATTTTAATGTGAGTGACATTAGAGTTAAAAAGATTTATATTATATTCATTGCCAAATCCCCAAGCAAAAGGAATTCCATTTAAATGACCTAATTTGTTTAAATTAATTAATTTAATTAGATAAATTCTAGTTAAATATAATAAATTAATAACCAAAAAGATTACTGTAAAATTATGTATATTTAATGATATATTCTTCAAATTTGATTTTAAGTATTTTACTTTTTCAAAGTATTTGATTATTGAAACCTTGATATTTTTAATATGTAAAAATCTCCCTAAATATAATATTAATGCAATTATGAGAAATATACTTTGCCAAGATAAAAGAATCGAAAACCAAATTATAATTATTGAATATGTAAATGGAATAGATAAATAATCAGTATTAGAAATAGATTTATTATTCTCTTTAATGCAGAAATTTGTTTTGAAACAAATAAGCGCATTTAAAAATATTAAAGTAGTAATTGCTGGTATTTGATAAGGCATATAAGTAATAGAATGAAGCATTATTTGTGGGCAAAATAGTACAACTAAACTTGAAAAGAAATCTGACAAAAATCGTATTTTTTCAAAATTAATATCTTTATTATTAATTTTATTAATTACACATAAAGAAATTAAATTACTCAATAAAATAGTAATTAGTAAACAACTTATAAATCCAATTGTAATAGTAATATATCTTGTTACATCAATACCATATTTGATGAAACTTAATGAAATTGGAAGATAAATAATTGACCATAAATGGGGATAAGTTCCCCATCCATATCTATCTGAGAGTGATGATATAAAAGTGCTGAGAATATTTATATCTGATAAATCTCTTGGAAATACAAAATCAGATTTGACAATATAAGTCTTTATAAATTCATACATTGGGCCAAAGTCATCAATATGCCTCCAACTTATAGGGCCAAGCAGAATCCAAATTATAAAGGAGAAAAGACTAAATAAGTATAGATATTTAGATGGTTTAAAAATTAAGATATTTATATTTCCTTTAGAATCAAGGTTACTCAAAATATTAATGTTTTAATGATTCTTTATAACAATATAACATTTGGAACAATTCTTTATTATAAATAAATTTTAAATTTAATTTAATGTTTAAATATTTATATATGTATAGTTAATAGATTAACTTTAAATATTATTTATTAATATTTTCTTATAGATTAAAGTTAGATTTCTATTTTTATTTTTATAGAAATTTAATTTTAATAATTTATATTATTTTTACTTGAAAGTCTTTTGATTAAATCTAAAATTGATCCGAATTCATCAAAGCTTGCGTCTGGAATAATTTTTTTATAATCTTTTTCTTTATTTGATAGATATTTATGTAAGGTTATAAAACCACAATTATTTCCCCCTAAAATATCAGCTATAATGTTATCTCCAATCATCCAGCAATCTTTTGGTAATAAATTTAACTTCTTTACAACAAGTTCAAAGGATGCTTTGTTTGGTTTGTCTTCTCCTGATTCCTCTGAAGTAACTACATAATCAAAATATTGTTCAAGTCCAAAAAATATAATCTTTCTGAATTGTATTTGAGAGGTTAGATCCGTTATTATTGCGGTTTTTATTTTTAGTCTGTTTAATTTATCTAGTAATTCTCTTATGTTTGGAAATAATTTACAGGATTGCAGAAATGTTCTCCAATATGTTTGTTCTAAATCAAGCGTTAGTAATAGTTCTGTCTTGAATCCTAATAATTCAATTGTCCTTTGAATATAAAGTAGCCTACTGTGAGAACTTGCCTTATTATTAATTCTATTTTTCACTTCATTTCTGGCTTCACTAAATTTTTCTTCGAATAATTCTTTTTTAATGTCAAGTAAGTTCTCAGCTTTAATGAAAACTGACTTTAATGCTGATTTATGTGCTGGTGCATAAGCATATAAAGTATTGTCAGTATCAAAAATAACTGCTTTTGGTAGAGTTTTGAATTTCTGGTGGTTAATTATATTGAGTGTCATCTAATTCTGGGATTTATATTTGAAGACATAAGATATCTGCATTAAAATTATAAGTTGCATTAATCCAATAGTATCAGAATGCCATTTTGGTTCAGAATCAATTATCTCATCTAGGTTAGGCACTAATCTACTCGCTGCTAGTTTGATATCCTCAGACCAAATATCTCCCTCAACAGATATTTTTGAAGAAAAATTTGTATTGGAAATATCCAAATTTACCTTGACCCCGCATATAGATATTAAAGCTTTTGATAAATTTTCTGCATAAATTCCATCTCTTAGATAAATATCCATTTTTAAAGGCAAATTTTGAACAGTTTTATAAGATAATATATCTTTGTTTATATATGAAAAACTAAATACCAAATCTGATGAATTTTTTTGTTGTGAATATAAATCAAAGTATTTTTTAATTTGATCAAAATTATTTAAATTATCGTATTTGGAATTCGTTTTATTTTTATTTGTTAGCCAATTTTCATTTAAATCTTTTTCGGGGTTTAAAAAAACTTTAATATCAAATAATTGATTAAGTGTTTCAGGTAAAAACAAATGATAACCGTTTGTGATTATAAAATCGTTATTAAAGTATTTACTTTTTTTAGACTTATAGATTGAATTATTTATAGTTTTTCTATTAATAATATTTTTATTTAATATTAAATTCAAATCTGTATTTAACTTTAGTAAATCATTGGATTTAATATTTAAGTGATTCTCGATACAACTATTATCAAAATTTTTATTCCACTTTAAATATTCATTTTCATTTACTAATAATGAAGAATGGTCTCCAAGCATATCTATAATTGCAGTTGATAAAACTCTTTTTCCCGATGAAGGCCCACCTGTTATTCCAATTGTTAATGCTTTTTTATTTAACTTATAAAAATCATTATTTTGGATGGTTTCTCGATAAAGTCTCAAAGCAATTATTATTCCTAAACTTATAAAAAAGGTATAAATTAAATTTTGATTTAAAGTATTAATCAATGAAGTATTATATTTCAGCGACAAGTTTAAGAAACTAATTTCTGAAAAATTATCTTTTGGAAATATTATTAAAATAGGAAATAGGGTAAAAAGTGAAATTAATAATTTTCCATTAATATCGGTTTTAATTTGGTAAATTATCAAAAATGGCAGTGCCCATAAATACCAGCCTGGTGTTGGAGGCATCATTAAGGTTGATATTAAAAAAGCTAATCCTGTTATTGATATTAGTAAAGTAAAATTTGATCTTTTTATTCTCCACATTGAATAAATAATTATTAAAAATGTAAATGGAAGAATAAAAATCTTTAAACTTTCATTTAAGGGAATGTGAAGCCATAATAATGAACCTTTAGTTGGTGTCGCTAATACCATTTCTCTATATCCACTAGAAAGTATTGGAGTAATAACAAATAAAAAGGTAGTTGCGAACAAAGAATTAATAAAATTTTTTAAGCCAGAAGATAAACGTTTATTTTGCCAAAGATAAATAATTGGAAAAGGTATAATTAATGCCACACTTAATTTTGTAGCGATAGCTAAACCAAATAAGTAGCCGCTAATTTGAAATTTATTCTTGTATATATAAAGATAAGCTATTAGTAAAATCGTTGTAGGAATAATATCTAGCTGACCGTATAAATATGTTACATAAAAAATTAAAGGTGAAAGCCAATAAAAAAATATAATTTCCTTTTTCTTATTCACTAATAATTTTGATAAAACTAAATATCCTAATAAATCAAAAAATAAAAGAGTAAATCTAAAACCTATTCCTAATGCATAATCTTGTAAACCAAATGGAGAACCTAAAATCCAGAATAATATTGAAAATGGTAAAAATATTAAAATCATTATTGGTCCATAAGGGAAACCCAAAGTATTTCCTGAATTTAATAAGTAATTTGACCAAGGATCTAATGTGGGATTATTTATGAGGTTATTTATGAAATCAATAAACCACTTATCTTGAATACCAGGTACTAAGAAAATAATAAAGAAAACTTTAATTAGAAAGAAAACCAGAAATATTAAATTTTTTTTATTTGAAATTAACAATCTTCCCAGAAATTAAAATTTTTAGTACATACAGCATCAAATTTCATATTATTTTGTTTTATAAAGTTTTTCAAATAAAAACATTTTTCTTCATTATGACCTTGCAATTCAGGAGAGACAATGCATAATTTAAATTTACTACTTTTTAGTAAATCATACAACTTTGAGTCTAAAGGGAATTTAGTAAAAAAATCTATCCATACCCAATTAACTTTATCTTTTAATTTTAAAGCAGTATCTATTGATTCGTATTCTGATAATCTTACAGCGCAACGTTTTTCTCCACTATTAATTGTATTAATTAAATATGGGAATGATTGATCAAGAATAAAAAAATTTTTTATTCCAAAATCTCTTAATAAATCAAGTAACTTTTGCTCTAATCCGTTCTCTTTAACATTTAAAATAAGAGTCCCATGTCTGTAAAAAGTAATCCATTCTTTTAATAAACAAAATTTTGTAAATGGGTCATGTGATATTAATAAATTATCATTATCAGATCTGATATCTACTTCTACTCCATATTTTGAATCTAATTTTATTAAATCCTGTATTTTATTAATCCTGTGTGCAATTATTTCCAATTTTTTAATTTATTTTCTTAAATCTTAATTTAAAGCTATATTTGACTGTTCGCAATATAAATTTTAATCTTGAAGCAAAGCCATTATTCCAAGAGGATTCTCCTGAAATCCTTTTTATGAATCTTACCTTAATCCTTTTAATTTTATAATTCTGCTTTATTGCTAAGTAATAAGAATATAAATCAATTGAAAAATCTTTGGGTGGATTAACCCATGATTTATAGAATTTTTTTGAAAAAATTGTTGGCTGAGCATTAATATCAAAAATTAATCTTCTTAATAAAATAGTTTCAAAGATGCTCATTCCAAAAGTAAAAAATTGATCTATTAAAGGACGATTTTTACGATTACCTTTTACGAAAATTTTATTATTAATATTTGATTTACTGAATTTTTTAAATGCAATTATGCAATCTAAGGGATCAGTTTGAAGATCAGCATGAGTCCATCCTATTACATCTCCATTACATTCTTTTAGCCCCTCTAGTATCCCTCCTCCATAACCAAGATTATTATCTAATTTTATATATTTTGCATGAGGGTAATTTTTAATTACTTTTTTTAAGATAATATCTGTATTATCAGTTGATCCATTATTTACTAGGATTAATTCGATTTTATTTGTAATAAAGGGATTTTTTGTTTTTTTTAGAATTTTTTCAATTGTTCCCTCTTCATTAAAGCAAGGAATAACTACTGAATATTTCATTATTTTTCTTTTTTGAAAGGATGTTCATTCCAATTATTAAAACAATCTTCCCAATAACAATATGTAGATAATTCATCAGGAGTTCCCCAACAAATAAAATAATTAACCTCAAAAAGCTTGACTTTAAGTCCTATCTCAATGCATTTATTAATAACATCATCAACATAATATTCCCCCTTAATCTTTTTATTTGATTCAATACTTTTTTTTGCGCACTTTAAAAAGTCAGAAGCTTTTTTAAAGGTAAATGTACCAATAAGTAGATAATCTTTTAATGGATTTATGAGATTCTTTTTTACAGAAACTTTTGAAATTAATTCTCCTTCTTCATAAATCCAACTAAAGCTAGAAGGCGTTTTTTTGGCAGCAGGATACCCTTTGCATCCCCAAACTATTACATCTACTTCTTTGGAAGATATTATTTTTTCAAATTTCTCATAATTAAAAATTATTCCCATATCGCAGGCACTTATTGTTAATTCTTTATCAAGTTTTATTTCTTTATCTTCCATCCCTTTTAAACATGTTATTGCTTGACCATCTGTCATTTCTTCTAGAAATTTTATTTTTGGATTAAATTTCTCTTTTTTCATATCTATTAGAGGGTTCCTTTTCCCTATTATTTCTTTTCTAGTAATAAGCATTTCATTTTTCATCCTAGGTAAATCCTTAACTGCTTTTAAATACATATCTTCCCCTGAAACTTTAATAAAAGGTTTTGGAATTTTGTATCCTTCATTGGCGAATCTTGATCCAAATCCTGCCATAGGCATCATTAATAATCCCTCTCTAGGACTTATATTTAAATGATTTTTATCATTTAATTTCTTAAAAATATCTGAATACCAATTAAATTCTTCTAAATCTAAAGGTGTACCCCATTGCATAAAATAATCAATTAAAAAAGTACTAATTTTTAATCTATTTTTAATCATTGGTTTATATGCCATAGAAACATAATATTCACCCTTTACATTTAAGTTTAAATCAACAGTTTCTTTAAAAACATCAAGCATTAATGAACCTGATTTAAAAAAATATGTTCCACTAGAAACTTCTTCTTCCATAGGTTTCTCTGTAAAAGGTTTTTTTTCCTGGATATCAATTATCTTTCCTAAATTTTTTTTTACATATGCATAATTTGTATTTTGCAACATATGGGGATGAAAACCAGTATAGGTAAATACACAACCATCAGGATTTTCTTCTATTAAATGTTCTTTGAATTTCGAAAAATTAAACAATGAATTGAAATCGCAATAATTAACAATTGTAGGCATATCTAAATTGATAGAATATTCGGATTGAATTACTGCATGAATAGGTCCTCTCTTGTGTGCCTTAATAGATACGATTTTAGATTTTGGGTGCAGATTTTTTAGTAATTGTTTTAAATTTAATCTTTTATCATTCAGATGATTTTCATTGCAAATAAAAATCACGCTTTCTATATCATTAAACATATTTACTACATGATAAATTATCTCTCTTCCATTTACTTTAATTAGAGGTTTTGGAATGCTATATCCAGCATCCTGGAATCTTTTACCAATTCCTGACATTGGTATAATTAATTGTATTTTCATAAAAACTATTTGTTCAACATTTGTCGATGTTTCTCCATATCCCAATTTATCAGATCGCTTATATCTGACTCAGTTAAATAATTAATTGAAGTATTTGTTGGGATTCTAAGAATTGTCATAAAAAGCCCTAATAGGATATCCTCTGATACTTCAGTAGAATTATTAGGTACAAGAACCCCTATATTATTTATTATTACAACAGGAATATTATCCCCTCTATTATTGACTAGTTCAATAAGTTCTTCAAAAGTATTAATATTTTTAATACCATTTGGTAAAAATACAACTTGGTCTGGAAAAATAGTTCCCTGTGTTGCAATCTTAGAATGGTCAAAAGAATATGCTATTTGGTGTAAATATTCATACTTAGGCAATTTATATTTATTGCATGAAAGATATTTCTCAAGTTTCTTTAAGTAAACTTTCTTTTTTTCTCTTTCTCCTGTAAATAACTTTTTAGAGATACTTTTAATAATATCAAAAACATTTTTTGCAGAATCAGAGCCAGCAATTATTCCATGATTTGATAA
>CEVF01011881.1_pt1 | contig 13368 bp, 12 predicted proteins | sample 356441 | NCBI WGS metagenome assembly CEVF01 (sample SAMEA2622765, study PRJEB7988) | marine metagenome | biome: marine biome (ENVO:00000447); feature: surface water layer (ENVO:00002042); material: "saline water (ENVO:00002010), including plankton (ENVO:xxxxxxxx)" | depth 5 m
AAACCTTATATAGGTACTTACAATTTGATGAAATGGAAAACTTCAGCTTATCAAAATGAATATATATAGTGAAAACAATAAAAAAACTCAATTAATTAGTTCTTCAAGAAGCATAAAAAAGCTACTCAAGCAAAAGTCACTTATTGTTGCACTTGCTCTTCTTCTTACAGGTTTAGGGGCATCAATTACAAGCATTTCATTTAAAACGGGAATCTATTTCATAAATAACTGGAGATTAAATCTGTTGGAAAACTTTCCAACATATATTATTTTGCCTCTTTTTGGGGCAATTGGAGGTTGCCTATCTGGTTATCTTATAAATAAATTTGCTCCAGCAGCAAAAGGGTCAGGAGTTAGTCAAATAATGGGATTTTTAAGGCATAAAAATGTTCCAATGAACCTAAAAGTTGGAATAGTCAAATTATTTTCTGGAATTATCGCAATTGGCAGTGGATTTCCACTAGGGCCAGAAGGGCCCTCAGTTCAAATGGGAGGATCAGTGGCCTGGCAAATGGCTAAGTGGCTTAGAGCTCCTAAAGCCTTTAGAAGAGTAATTATTGCAGCCGGAGGAGGGGCTGGAATCGCTGCAGTTTTTAGTGCTCCACTTGGAGGATTTATATATACGATTGAGGAGCTTTTAAATTCCGCCAGGCCAGTAGTTCTTCTGTTAGTAGTAGTAACAACATTTATAGCTGATTCATCGGCAGATATTATTCAAGCTTTAGGTTTAGATCCTAAAGCAGGAGGTTTTGATTTCAATCTTGGTTTTTTAATTCAAAAAGAATTTAGTCCATCAGTATTTTTCTTGCCAATTGATTTCTTTTATTTGGTCCTATTAGGAATAATCATAGGCATTATGGCTGAGATTTATAGTCGATATGTGTTAATGATGCAAATTTTAGGTAAGAAATGGTACAAAAATAAATTCGTTTTAAAAATGAGTATATGTGGCTTTTTCCTTGGAAGTATTTATGCTTTGCTTCCAAGTAGTTTTCATAACTTAAATGAACTGCAAAAAATAATAGTTGAAAAAAACACAAGTATAGAGATGGCATTATTAGCAGTGTTCATACTATTTATAACTACAGGATTAGCCGCAGCTTCAGGAGCTCCTGGAGGGTTGTTTTACCCTATGTTATCTCTTGGCGGTGCTATTGGATTAATAATGGGAAACTGGGTTGAACTTCTTACTGGCCATGCACCTAGCACATATATATTTGCAGGTATGGGAGCATTTGTAGCAGGTTGTTCCAGAACGCCAATTACTGCGATGTTTCTAGCTTTCGCTCTTACGAAAGATTTACTAATAATGAAACCAGTACTTATAAGTTGTATTGCAAGCTTTTTAGTAGCAAGAGCAATGAATGATGAATCTATTTATGAAAGACAAATACAAATAGAAATAGAAACGTAAATTTAATGTTGTTTAATCAAACACAGCTGTTTTTGAATTATATATAAAAACTTGATGATTAAGATGAAGTCGAATGGCTCTTGCAAGTGCGATTCTCTCAATATCTCTACCTTTCCGTATTAAATCATTTATCTCGTCTCGATGACTTACACTTACAGTACATTGTTCAATTATAGGGCCTTCATCCAAGTTTACAGTTACATAATGAGCTGTAGCTCCAATTAACTTAACACCCCTCTTCCAAGCACGATGATAAGGTTGAGAGCCTTTAAATGCAGGTAAAAATGAATGATGAATATTTATAACTGAGGAAAATTTTTTTAAAAAAGACTCACTTAAAATTTGCATATACTTTGCTAGAACAACAAGGTCAATATCAAACTTATTAATGAGTTCAAGCATTTTTTCTTCAACTTTGTATTTATTAAATTTATTTATATCAAAATAAAAGAAGGAAGCATTAAAATCATCTGCAATATATTTTAGATCAGGGTGGTTAGAAATTATCAATGGGACTTTCATCTGAAGTTCACCATTTCTAACTCTCCATAACAAATCAATCAAACAATGATTCTGTTTACTGACAAAAATTGCAATATTAGGAATCTCATCTGAATAATTAATAAAAAATTCACCTTGAAGTTGATTTGATATTTTTCCTATTTCCTTTGCTATTTCAAATTTATCAATATTTAAATCTTTAGATTGCCATTCTATTCGACTTAAAAATAAACCTGCATCTAAATCAGTATGATGGTCAGAATGTTTTATATTCCCGCCATAATTAGCAATCCAGCCAGTCAACTTACTCACTAAGCCTAACTTATCAGGACAAACTATTCTAAAAATGATTGAAGGATTATCCAATAAATTTAAAATCTAAAAATTCTAAATTATCAAATGTTTTAGAATATTACAATGAATATATTACAAAAAAAATTGGATTATGCCCATATATTAATAGTGGGTTCCGGCGTAATTGGTAAATTTATTGCATCAGAATTGATAAAAAACGGTTTTAAGGTGACTATCGCAGATCCAAATGAAGAAAATAATGGCAGCAATGCTTCTCTTGGTATCTTAATGGGCAGAATCTATAAAAAACGAAGTGGACGTGCTTGGCTCTTAAGAAAAAGAAGTTTAGTATTATGGCCAAGATGGATTGAATTTCTTAAGAAACTGAATCCTGAAATAAAGATTGATAAGCCATTAATTCAACTAACTACAAATCAAATACATTATGAAATAATTAAAAAGTTCGTAGAAAATAATCCCTTTGAAGGTTTGGAAATATTACAAAAAGAATCAACATTATTAAGGCGAATAAAAGAATTTTTTCCAGATACTAATTTACAGGGAATTGCTTCTCATGAAGACGGAAGAATCGATCCAAAGATACTTCTTAAAACCTTAGATATTTATCTGAAAAATATGCAGACAAAGTTTATTAAAAATGAAATTATTGACATTGAAAAAAATAATAATAAGTGGACCGCGATTTGTGGAGATGGAGAAAAAATTGATGCGAATATAATAGTAATTTGTAATTCTCTTAATTCCAAAAAGTTAATCAATAAAATGAAAATTAAAACTCAATTAAAACCAGTTTTAGGTCAAGCAATTGAGTTAACGTTTAATAAAAATCTAGACTTTTCTCTTCTCCCAAAAATATTTAGCATCAACGGAAAAAACTTCATTCCTATTAGCAATAATAAAATCATAATTGGATCAACTAGTGAAGAGGATCATATTCCGGAAAAAAAGTATATAAATGAATTGACCGAGTGCCTCAAACCAAAACCACTATGGATGGAAGACACGTATATTACAAAAAAATGGCACGGTATAAGATCACAGCCTATTGGAGAAGGTGCCCCTATCATGAAAGGCTTAGAAAAGGGACTAATTTTATGTACAGGATTTTATAAGAATGGAATACTTTTAGCTCCAGCATGTTCCGAATGGCTCATTAAGGAGATTATTTCACATTTTTAATTTATTTTGTCTCAGTAAAGTCTGCATCTATTACGTCATCATCATTACCTTTTGAAGTTTCAGAACCATCGCTAGAGGATGGGGCTTGAGCTCCTGGTTGTTGATATACAGATGAACCAACCGCATAAAGCTCTTGTTGAAGTTCTTCAAGAAGTTTTTTCATCGCCTCAAAATCTTCCTTAGCAGTTGCCTCTTTTAATTCTTTACTTTTATCTTCGACTTTGGATTTTGTAGCTGAATCAATCTTATCTCCAAGCTCGGCCAATTGCTTTTCTGTTTGATAGACAAGAGTCTCAGATTGATTTTTCAGATCAATGCGTTCCCTCTTTTCTTTATCGGAAGAAGCATTACTTTCCGCATCTTTTACCATTTTATCGACTTCATTATCTGACAATGTGGAGGCTCCAGTTATTGATATACTCTGTTCTTTTCCACTTCCCTTATCTTTAGCTGTAACACTTAAGATTCCATTTGCATCAATATCAAAAGTTACTTCGATTTGAGGAACTCCCCTTGGAGCAGAAGGTATACCATCCAACCTGAAAGTTCCTAAACTTTTATTATCAGAGGCCATTTCCCTTTCACCCTGAAGGACATGAATTTCAACATTAGTTTGTCCATCAACAGCTGTTGAATATGTTTCAGATTTTTTTGTAGGCACTGTTGTATTTCTTGCAATCATTTTTGTCATTACCCCTCCAAGCGTTTCAACTCCTAAAGACAAAGGAGTAACATCTAACAGAAGAATATCTTTAACTTCCCCAGCAAGTACACCTCCTTGAACTGCAGCACCAACGGCCACAACTTCATCTGGGTTTACGGTCTGGTTAGGCTCCTTTCCTGTAATTGTTTTAACTAAATCTAAAACGGCTGGAATTCTAGAAGATCCTCCGACCATAACAACTTCATCAATCTCACTTGTAGAAATTTTTGCATCTTTCAAAGCTTGTTCAACAGGAATTTTACATCTATCTATCAAAGTAGAGGCTAACTCTTCAAATTTTGCCCTAGTTAAATTCAAATCAAGGTGTTTTGGTCCTTCAGGAGTAGCAGTTATAAAAGGCAAATTTATCTCACTTTGGGTAGCATTTGAAAGCTCAATCTTTGCTTTTTCAGCAGCTTCAGTTAATCGTTGTAAAGCTTGCTTATCTTGTCTCAAATCAATACCTTCATTACTTTTGAATGTATTTGCTAAATGATCAACGATACATCTATCAAAATCATCACCGCCTAGATGAGTGTCTCCTGAAGTCGAAAGAACCTCTGTAACACCGTCACCAGCTTCAATCACAGAAACATCAAAGGTACCACCACCTAAATCAAATACGAGAATTTTTTCATTTTCTTTATCTAATCCATATGCTAAAGCTGCAGCAGTAGGCTCGTTTACAATCCTAAGGACCTCTAAACCTGCGATTTTTCCAGCATCTTTAGTGGCTTGTCTTTGAGAATCATTAAAATAAGCTGGTACAGTTATTACAGCTTGAGTAACAGTCTCACCAAGGTATTTTCCAGCATCCTCAGCAAGCTTCCTGAGAACCTGAGAACTAACCTCTTCAGGCGAGAATTGCTTATCAAGAACGGGACATTTTAATTTAACACTTGATCCCGATTTTTCTATAGAGTAACTAACTTCTTTCGATTCTTGACTAACTTCATCAACTCTTCTACCGACAAAACGCTTAGCGGAATAAAAGGTATTTTCAGGATTCATTACTGCTTGCCTTTTTGCTATTTGGCCAACCAGTTTATCCTGATTCTTTGTATATGCAACAACAGATGGTGTGGTTCTGAAACCCTCAGCATTTGCTATTACAGTAGGTTTACCACCTTCCATAACTGCAACACAACTGTTGGTTGTTCCTAAGTCAATGCCAACGACTTTCCCCATAAATAAAAGCTCTCCTTACTAATCTCCATAATCGGTCATCCTCGTCATTATTGTTACTCAGATACGAGGTGTGGTTTCCGAACAAATTATCTTTTTCTACGCCTAAAACTCAAATATGATTAGCAGCCAAACATCATTTCTAGCCTTAATTGGAAACCCAATCGAGCATTCTTTATCTCCCATTATGCATAATGCCGCACTGGAATATTTAGGAATTGATTATGTTTATTTAGCTATCCCTTGCATTGATAAAGACTTTAGTGAGGTTGTAAATGCACTTAAAAAAACAAATTGTAAAGGACTAAACATTACAATCCCCTACAAGGAAAAAGTTTTTAATCTTTGTGATGAAATATCACCAATTGCAAAAAAAGTTAAAGCTATCAATACTCTCAAATTAAATAAGAAAGGTGATTGGATTGGCACTAATACTGATGTCGAAGGATTTACTTACCCTCTCAAAGACTTGGACTTACAGAACAAAAAGTCGTTAATCCTAGGGTCTGGGGGTGCAGCGAGATCATCAGTTCAAGGGTTAATGAATTTAAAGCTATCTGAAATAAATATTATTTCTAGAAATAAAGTTTCCTTAAACAACATCTTAAAAGACTTTGGATTCTCGAAACAAATAAAAGGATTTCTTATTAATGACAGTAAAATCCAAGATTTAATAGATAACTCTGAAATAATAATTAATTCAACACCTGTAGGAATGAAACATATAAATAACGGAATTAATAACTTACCTTTTGGAGAAGAATTTTGGCAATCACTCAATCCCAAAACCATAGTTTATGATTTAATTTATAATCCCAATCCAACCCCTTTACTAAAACATTGCGCTAAAAAAGGATGCAGAACTATTGATGGAGTTGAAATGTTAGTAGCACAAGGAGCAAAATCCTTATCTTTTTGGACAGGAAATATTAATGTACCGATTGAAGTAATGAGAAATTCATTGCAAAAATATCTTTAGAAACTTTAGTAAATTGCCTTGATAATGTATTCTTATAATTACAGACGCTTACCAAATAAGTTAAGCCATCATGACCTTGTCTGAATTATGTCAAACCAACAAATTTATTACGAAACAATGTATATCCTTCGTCCAGACATTCCTGAGGATGAAGTTAATACCCATATCGATAAATACAATAAATTACTAGAAAAAGCAGGAGGGAAAATACTAGATAGCCAAATGAGAGGAAAAAGAAGATTAGCTTATACTATTTCAAAACATAGAGAAGGAATTTATGTTCAACTAAGTCATCAAGGAGATGGTCAGCACGTCTCTAAAATCGAGAAAACATTACGGTTAAGTGAAGATGTAATAAGGTATATGACAGTAAAACAAGATGGGCCAATACCCACACCCAAACCATCTAGTAAAAACACTCAAACAAATGAAGTTAAAGAGCAAGAAAAAAAACCTGATAATGAAGAAGTAGAATTAAAAAAAGCTGAAATCGATAATAATGTTAAAAATGAAAAAATTGACACTAAAGAGAAAAATCAATCAGAGTCTAAAGAAATTAGTAGTGATGACAAAGAATAATTATTCACTTAAATAATCTGTTGTATTTGATTCTGCCCAAATTTTGTTTGACATCCCCCACATATAAATAAATCCTTCAGCTTTAGTATGATTGAAACCATCATTATGACTATAAGTTGCTAAATCTTCTCTATAAAGAGAATTTGAATCAGATTGTCTCCCAGTAATAACAGCATTACCTTTATGCATCATCAATCGCACGATACCATTAACTGACTCCTGAGTAGCACTAATGAAATTATCAAGTGCATATTTCAAAGGGCTAAACCAAAAACCTTGATATACCAGTTTCCCCCACTTCTTCTCAATAAAAGTCTTATAGTCTACAACTTCAGGGTTAAGAGTTAAGCTTTCTAATTCTCTATGTGCTTTTATAAGTAGCAAAAGGCCCGGTGTTTCATAAATCTCTCTACTCTTGATACCAACAACGCGATCCTCGATCATGTCAATTCGGCCATAACCATGCTTACCTGCGATAGTATTCGCTTTTTTCATTAGTTCTATTGGACTTAACAATTCTCCATCAATAGCAACAGGAAAACCATTCTTAAATTCAATTTCGATTTCTTGCGGGTCGTCAGGAGCATCTTGAATAGATGAGGTAATTTTAAAGACATCCTCGCTTGGAGGTTTCAACGGATCTTCAAGCGAACCTGCTTCAACACTTCGACCCAACAAATTAACATCAATAGAATAAGGGGAATTCTTCGATACAGGAGCAGGAATTCCAAATTTTTCTCCGTATGCAATTGCTTGCTCCCTACTCATATTCCACTCTCTCGCTGGAGTGATAATTTTTAAATCAGGCCCCAAAGCATTTATTGCCAAATCAAATCTTACTTGATCATTACCCTTACCTGTGCAACCGTGAGCAACGGCATCAGCATTAAGTTCTCTTGCCACTGAGACAAGTCTTTCGGCTATCAATGGCCTTGCTAAAGCTGTAGAGAGAGGATATTTGTCACTATATAAAGCATTTGCGCGGATAGCAGGATAAGCATATTTCTCAATGAAAGGTACAACTAAATCTCCAATCAAAGCTTTTGCCGCTCCAGAATTTAAAGCTTTCTCTTTGATTTTCTGAAGATCATCACCTTGACCTAGATCAGCAACATATGTAATTACTTCTGAAACGCCATATTTATCTTTCAGGTATGGAATACAAACACTAGTATCAACCCCTCCTGAATATGCAAGAACAACTCTTTTTGCCAACTGCATTTAAAATTCTCCTAAACAATAGAATTTAATTTGATTCCCAAGTCTTAAAAAACTTATAAAACACTAATATTATTGTAACTATAAACGAAGGACCAAATACTAGTAAAAATACTAAATTGTTTTTAATTATTATTGGATCAGGATTATAGTATGCATAAAATTTTAAAATAAAACTCAATATAATAGTTATTGGCCAAATTAAAAGATATTTAGAGTGAGTTTTATCAAACAAGAATTGTAAAAAATCCATTGCTATATTATCTTAGTATTAAAGAAAGTTTTTTAATGTCCTCAGACAAATTACAAATAAGGCTAAATGAGATTGCAGAGATTAATCCTGCTTTAACATGTTATAGCAGAAATGATGCTGCTCCAGTATTGCCACTAAGAGAAGAGCCTGATTTATTATCTTGGCTTGAAAATACTGGAAGATTAGTTACAGAGGAACCTGGGGAATCTCAAGAAATTAGCACTATAGAAGAAGAAGAATTATCTGCGTTAATGGGGGAAAAAGAGGACTATAAAGGAGAAGATGACATGATTGACGATGACTGGGAAGATTGAAAAAATCCATTACAAGTTTTTAATATTTTTTATTTCGTCTTCAGCAATAATTAATTCTTTTTATTTTAAATACTCTGAATTATTAGTCACATATACTATTGCATTTATAAGCTCATTAGCTTTAACCTATGGAGGATTAAAAATAATTCAACGAAATAAACTTTATCAAAAAATAAGAGAAGTAGGTCCAACAAGTCATATTAGAAAAGAGAACACACCCACTCTTGGAGGTGTTTTTTTTATTTCTGCCTTTTTACTAATTTTAGTAATAACAGATATTTCAGATATAAAAGTAAAGATCGCAATTTTTCTCAGTACATTAGGATTCTTATTAATTGGATTATCAGATGATATCTTAAGTATCAAAAAAAAAGTTAATCTTGGCCTCAATGCAAATGAAAAACTAATTTATCAATGCATTATTTCTTCAACATTCATCTTTTTTATTTTTAAAAATAGCCTTCTAAATTCTCAAATTTTTTTGTTAAGTAATATTAGTATAGATTTAAACATATTAATTTTACCATTATCGATAATAACCATTATTTCCTTGAGTAATGCAGTTAATCTAACAGACGGTCTCGATGGATTAGCCGCTGGATGTAGTGCAATAACATTTTCGGGATTGGGAACAGAGATATTGATAAATAATAGAGAGGATTTCATGATCTATAGCCTTATTTGCTATGCGATGTCTGGTGTTTGCATGGGATTCTTACAATTTAATAAGCATCCAGCGAAAATATTTATGGGAGATTCAGGTTCACTATCTATAGGAGCAATATTAGGATTTATTTGTGTTATGACTGGTAGTTATTTAACAACTTTTATCTTCTCTGGAGTGTTTTTTTTAGAAACTTTATCAGTAATAATTCAAGTATCATACTTTAAATTAACTAAAAAAATCTTCGGCAAAGGAAAAAGAATACTTTTAATGTCTCCACTTCACCATCACTTTGAATTACAAGGTATAAAAGAAAATAAGATAGTGGAGAATTTTTGGAAATTCAATCTAATTCTTATAATTTTAGGTATAGTCTTAAAAATAAGTGTTTAATAATGAGCTTTTTTACATGGAAAGATAATGGTCTTACTTCAGACTGTTCAAGTCTTGAAGCAATGGCATCCAGATTTGAAGAGACTGCTAAGTTAATGAAAAAATTATCGCAGAAAGGATTTGTATTAAGAAAATCAAAAAAGCGTCAATTGATCATACATCCAGATCCTGCAGTGTTTGATGAATGGGGCTTCGTTAGTGAAGAGGCTCCATTTAAGCAACTTAGTTTAATTCCTGAAGATGAAACTACATTTAATCGTTGATCTTGGTTTGTCATGCTGTATAAATAATTTCTTACATGACTGCTCCAACTAAAATATCGACTAACAGCCTCTATTCCATTTTGACTCCATAACTTCCACTGACCTCTATTAGAGATAGCCTTTTCAAGAGCTATTTTCAAAGCATTCAAATCAGTAACATCTGCCAACAAACCGTTCTCACACTTATATTTTATTTCACGAGGGCCGCCATCATCAGTAGCAACCATTGGGAGTCCACAAGATGCCGCTTCTAGTAAAGTTAAACCAAATGGCTCAGTTAAAGCTGGATTAACAAAAATTCCAGAGCGACTGGCAGCCCAACGATAAATAGCAGGTATCTGATCAGGAGTATGTCTTTTTGGATATGCAACTTTTCCATAAAGATTATATTTATCAATAATTTCAAAAATCTGCTGAAAAACATCTTTTTGCTGAGAATCTAATTTTGAAATATTATCTCTACAACCGAGAACAAGGATAAGATTATTATTTTTTTTCAGCTTATCTGATCTACCGTAAGCCTCGAGTAATGAAGGTATATTTTTTCTTCTTACTGCTCGTGATATCGCCAAAATAGGAGGTTTTGATGTGTCTATTAAAAAAGGATTCATTAAATTATCAATATCACTAGTCTCAGTTGTTGAATGAATATGATGAAATTTCTTATGGTTGACACCTGGAGATATGACTTTAGCCTTGAAAGCTTCAAAACATTCATAATCTGAATATTGAATAACAGACTCTTGTTTTGTACTTGTTACAACCATTGAAGATTCTTTTAAAGCTTCTTCTTCTGCTGAGATTCTTTTTCCAATAAAATAAGTTTTTTCAATTTGTTTCAATTTAAGACCGGCATCTAAAAGTCTCCTTTTTTTCTCCCTTCCTAAAGAATGAGCTGTAAAGACAAGTGGGACATTAAGAAGTCTGCTTAAGCGAACTCCAACATAACCAGCATCAGCGTAGTGGGCATGAATCCAGTCAGGTTTATTCTCAACTTTCTCATAAAAATCAGATAATTGTATTATTAATTCATCTAAGTATGGCCATAGTAGTTCTTTTCTCAAATATTTTTGAGGACCAAAATTAAACCTTAAAATTCTTGCACCTAATTCTATGAATTCAGATTCTTTAGAATAATCAATATCAACTCTCTTATCTTTGATTAATCTAGTAACAAGATCAACTTGTTCAACTTCAACAGTATTAGCGAGACTTTTTACTAACTCAAGGACATATTGAGTCTGACCTCCAGTATCAGGATCTCTTCCAAGTTCAAGATTATGCGAACGAATTAATCCATGAAGATGCAAATGTAGAATTTTTAATCCTCTACGCATAAAATCATCACAAGTATCTAATTAATAAGCCATTTATCTTAATCAAATATTAAGAAACCGTTATGTTTTTTCAAGTTGAAAATTAATAAAAACAGAATTTTCTAGTCACAGAGACCTAACCAAAGGATTGTTGAAACAAATAATAATATTAATTAAATCAAGAATACAAAGAAATACTACAAAAAAACTCAAGATAAGACTTGCTTTAAGTACTTCGCAGTATAACTTGTGGGATGTTGAGCAACTGTCTCAGGGGTTCCCTGAGCAACAACTTCTCCTCCTTTATCTCCTCCATCAGGGCCTAAGTCAATAATCCAATCTGAACATCGAATAACATCCATATTATGCTCAATAACAATAACAGAATTACCTTTATCAACTAAACGTTGGATAACATCCATCAACTTATGAACATCATAAAAACTTAATCCAGTCGTAGGTTCATCAATTAAATATAAAGTTTTACCTGTGGCCCTTTTTGAAAGCTCAGTGGCTAATTTTACTCTTTGAGCTTCTCCTCCAGACAACGTAGGAGCAGGTTGCCCTAACTTTACATAACCAAGGCCTACATCTACCAAAGTAGAAAGCCTCTCCGAAGCCTGAGGTATCGCAGAGAAGGCTTCTGCGGCTTGCTCAACAGTCATCTCTAAGACATCTGAAATTGTGTAACCTTTATATTTCACTTGAAGAGTTTCCCTATTAAACCTTGCACCCTTACAAACATCACACTGTACATAGACATCAGGAAGAAAATTCATCTCAATAATATTTACGCCTTGGCCTCTACAAGCCTCGCACCTGCCGCCTTTCACATTAAAGCTAAATTGACCAGCTTGATAACCTCTGGCTTTCGCTTCAATTGAAGAGGCAAAAACTTGTCTTATTGGATCAAAAGCTCCAGTATATGTAGCAGGATTTGATCGCGGGGTGCGACCGATAGGTGATTGATCAATAACTATAACCTTATCAATTGCCTTAATCCCTTTTAGCTCTTTTAATCCTTTTGGGAAAGGAACTTTCAATCCAAGAGAGTGCGACAATGCCGGATGTAATAACTCATTAACTAAAGTGCTTTTACCGCTTCCACTGACACCGGTTATTGAGACGAGCCTACCAAGTGGGAATTCAACAGAGATATTTTTTAAATTATTCTTATCACAATTATTTAAAATTAAACTTTTTTTGAAGGCAGAACGTCTTTCCTTAGGAGTGGGGATCTTTTTTCTACCACTTAAATACGCACCAGTAAGAGAATCATGAGCCTTTAAAACATCATTAAAAGTACCTTTCGCAACAATTTCCCCACCATAAACGCCTGCACCAGGACCTATATCTACTATAAAGTCAGAAGCCTTCATAGTATCTTCATCATGCTCAACAACAACAAGAGTATTACCTAAATCCCTTAACTTCTTTAAAGTATCCAGCAGCCTATCATTATCCCTTTGATGAAGGCCAATACTTGGTTCATCTAAAACATACAGAACACCAGTCAAACCAGCTCCGATTTGGGTAGCTAATCTAATTCTTTGAGCTTCTCCTCCTGACAAAGTCATAGCAGGCCTATCAAGAGTTAAATAATCCAACCCAACATCCAGAAGAAACTTCAACCTCAACCTTATTTCCTTAAGTACTAATTCACCAATCTGAATTTGCCTTTTTGAAAGAATAACATCATTTTTATCGTCTAAACCCATTATTTTCTCAACATGTTTTAGAGTTTCAGCAACGCTTATAGAAGTAAGATCAGTAATAGAATATGGACCTACTTTGACAGCTAGTGATTCTGGTCTTAACCTTTTCCCACCACAGGTTTTGCAAGGTACTAAATCTAAATATTTTTCAAGTTTTTGCTTTACTGATTCTCCATGAGCTTCATTTAATTGGCGCTCTAGTATATTCAAAATACCCTCAAATGGTCTTTCAAAACCTGCAGAAGTATTGAATCTACTGTCAGCTTGAATAAGGATCGGCTTATCTGAACCTGTCAACAAAACTTTTTGCTGTTCATCAGATAAATCCTTCCAAGGAGTTTTCAACTCAAACCCATAAGCTTGACCAACTGAATACA
>CEVF01306958.1_pt1 | contig 13351 bp, 10 predicted proteins | sample 356441 | NCBI WGS metagenome assembly CEVF01 (sample SAMEA2622765, study PRJEB7988) | marine metagenome | biome: marine biome (ENVO:00000447); feature: surface water layer (ENVO:00002042); material: "saline water (ENVO:00002010), including plankton (ENVO:xxxxxxxx)" | depth 5 m
TACATAGGGATGCGGTTATTGCCCAAGCTTTTGGATATGGGCCACGAAGTGGTATGTGCTGTTCGAGACGAAAAAAGATTGTCCGTTGATGCCAATACCCGCTCTAAAATCCAAATTGTCGAGATTGACTTTTTGGATGACCCTAAAAATCAACAAGTACCCGAAGACCTTGATGCCGCCTACTATTTGATACATTCCATGACCTCTTCGATCACGGATTTTGATAAGAAGGAGGCGCAAGCAGCCCAAAATTTCAATGTTATCATGGAAAATAGCCAATGTAAGCAGGTTATTTACCTCAGCGGTATTGTGAACGATAAAGAACTGTCAAAACATCTCAGTTCCAGAAAAAATGTGGAAGAAATCCTCTACAAAGGCCCTTTTGACCTTACCGTGCTCCGTGCTGGAATAATTGTAGGGTCTGGCAGTTCATCATTTGAGATCATCCGTGATCTCTGCGAAAAACTCCCCATTATGATCACCCCAAAATGGGTGCTTACCAAAACACAGCCCATTGCTATTCGGGACGTGATTCAATTTTTGACCCAAGTACTGGGAAATACCAAGACATACAATCAATCTTTTGATATTGGAGGCCCGGACGTGCTTACTTACAAGGATATGTTGCACCGTTATGCGAAGGTCCGTGGCTTTAGAAATTGGATTTTCACCGTTCCCGTAATGACGCCCAAACTATCTTCCTATTGGCTCTACTTTGTAACCTCTACTTCTTATAAATTGGCAATGAACTTGGTGGACAGCATGAAGATGGAGGTGGTTGCTGAGGACAATCGCTTACAGACAATGTTGGGAATTGAAACGCACACCTATGAAGAGGCCATTGATTTGGCATTCAAAAAAATTGAACAAAACTTGGTAATTAGTAGTTGGAAAGACAGTATTGCCAGCGGACAAATCAAAGAAGACCTTGAGAATTATATACAGGTGCCTAAATATGGAGTGCTCCAGGACAAAAAATCCATTCGTATTGAAGATGAAGAGGAGGTTTTAGAGAACATTTGGCGCATTGGAGGGGAAACAGGTTGGTACTATGGCAATTGGTTGTGGAAAATCCGTGGATTTTTGGATAAGTTGGTCGGGGGACCTGGATTGCGTCGCGGACGCACCCACCCAGATAAAATATTCCCTGGTGATGCACTCGATTTTTGGCGAGTACTCTTAGCGGACAAAAAGGGCAAACGCCTGCTCCTCTATGCTGAGATGCGAACTCCCGGGGAAGCTTGGTTGGAGTTCAAAATTGAGGATGGGGCACTGTACCAAACCGCTACATTTCGGCCAAAAGGGTTACTGGGTCGATTGTATTGGTATTCCGTGCTCCCCTTTCATCTTTTTATTTTTGGGAATATGATCAAAAACATTGCAAAAACGTAAACCATTGGTTGACTTTTGTCACTCAATTGCATTCCAGCACACAACCTACCTGTTAAAATAATATTAAGCCTTACTGCCAATTATATTTTTCTTTGCACATTGTTACAAATTCCCCTAGCGTTCGTCTAAATCATAGACAACCTTTACCCTAAAAAAAGCGTCTTACTATTACAACCATAAATTCAACTATGTCCATTAAAAAGACTCTTCTCCTTAGCATCTTAACTATTTTGATGGGATTTCCACTTATTGCCCAGACCATTACGTCTCGTTTGGTGGATGCCAAGACCCTGAAAGGAATTCCCTATGCCACCATTCAATACGGGGAACACCAAGGGGTGATCACCAATGAGGAGGGCCGATTTAGTTTTGTTTTGGAAGAAGGCACCATCCTTCCCGATTCCATCTATGTAACTTCCATGGGTTATGAGAAAAAGGGCTTCTCCTTGGAACAAATGCAAGATAGTTTGTTACCCTTGGAGGCCAAAGCCATTGAACTTAGCGGAGTTTATGTGTTCGATAAGGAACTGGAGGTAGACGACATCATCGAGAAAATGATCGAGAACATTCCCAAAAATGTGAACAAAAACCCTGTGAAGCAACGCTTTTTCCTTCGAAAGTCGGAACTGGCAAATACACAAAAAGTGGATTTTGGTTTTGAAAAATCATCAATCAAAGAGCTGAACAGGGAACTCATGGACAGCATTGCCAAATCGATTCCAAAAAATGCATCCCACTACACCGAAAGTTTTGGCGACCTCTATAAAAACAACACAGCTTATAAACTGAACATTATCAAGGCGGCCGACCTTTATGACAAAAGAGATGTAAGTTCCTTTGAGGACTTGGCGGAGTACATGGAAGAAATCTTTAAACAGAACGTAAAACCTGGCTCCTACCTCAAGATCAAATCCGGCATCTTTAGTGAAAAAATTCAAGTGGATTCCATCTTGGACACTATGGACGATGAGCGAATGGAACAGGTTAAAAAAGTGAAGGCCCAGGTAAAAAAAGACAGTGTTTCAGGGTTGGTGGACAGCCAACGTTGGCAGTTTAAGGACATGCTGAGCCAGTTGTACTATAAAGAGGATGCCAAACTCGACTTTGTGGAAAAACCCAACCGCTACGAGTTTAAACTGGCAGGCTATGCGGATATTAATGAAACAGGTGTTTATGTAGTGGATTTTTGGCCCAAGCGGAGCAGTGCGGATTTTGAAGGGCGCCTCTATATTAATATAGAGGACTTTGCCGTAATGAGACTGGATTTCAAGAACACCCAACGCCTCCGGAATTTTAGGTTATTGGGCATTACCTACCGCGAAACAGTGTACAAGGGCACCATGCGCTTTGCCAAATTGCCCAATGGCAAGTACGACCTTCAGTTTATGGACTTATCCGATGGTAAATATTTTGCAGTGGACCGTCCACTAAAAGTGGTGGAAAAGAACAAACACGTAAAAGGCCGCCGTAAGCAAAACGAATTAAAGTTGAACATTGATTTTCGTATGAACATGACCCATAAATATGAACTCGTAGTGTTCGACCAAGACGAAATTGCCGAAGAAGCGTTTAAAACCTTTACTGAAGACAAGACCGTCCGGGCCACCTATATGCCCCGCTACGATCCGGAATTTTGGAAAGGTTATACCATTATGGAGCCTAACCAGGCCATCCGTGGGTTTACGGTTGAGGAGGAATAGATTTGAGATGTTAGCTGTCAGAATTTAGATTGCAGAGGTCAGATAAAGGGACTTCAAAGGCTTGGTGTAACTTGTCATCTATGGCATTAAACCATTTTCCAAATTATTGTTATTTGCTTACCTAAAGGTAAGAATGGAAAAAGAAGAAGTTATATTCCAATGGATTGAAGACGGGTACGGCTCTCCTGAAGAATTGGCCAAGGTTTTGGATTTGGCTCTGGAAATGTTATTTTATTTGGAGGAAGATACATTTGACCGCAAAGAAGTACAACAAGTAGTGGTAGCACTTAGAGGGATTGTGGTTGGTCTGAGAAATATGAAATAAAAGTTCTATTTCTTGCCACTAGTTTTTTCCAAAAGATTTTCTATAATTGCATTGTACCAGCAAGTCTGCAAACCTAGATTTTCCTTTATTGGTACTGTTTTAAATCCAGATATTTTAATTTCCCCATTTTCCACCTTATAAATAGGTTCTTCTTTTTCTCCAATCTTCTTGGAAATTGATGCACTATGAATTCCCAAAAAGTAGGAAACTGGTTCACTTGAAAAAGCAATCCCTCCTTTTACATTATGCGTCGATGATGGTCTAAGGATAATTGGCGAACCACTCATCCCCGGCATGAGATTACCATCCATAATAAAAAAGGGTTTGTTTTCGAAAGGCGTATTCAAAGGAGTTGAAATAATACAGGTTTTGGCAATAGGAGTCATATTTATATTATCTGTAAATCCTCTAGGATACCCTAGGGCAATCAATTCAGAACCTATTTCCAGTTGTATATCTTTAGGAGGAAAATTCTTTTTAGAAAAGTAATTAACAATAGCTCCCTGAGTTAAATTTTCAGGGATAGGTATGGCAGCTACATCTGCATCTGAGAATGAGAACCATGTTAGTTGAGAATTTTCTAATAAAGGAACTTCTACAGTTTTTAGCTTAGACAAATTATTCTTATCTGTATGAAGTTTTAAATAAATTTTGGGGTCTTTACTATTGAATGAATATTCTAAAACGTGTCTATTTGTAATCAAATATGTTTTGTTTTCAAATTCATAAAAAAAACCTGTTGCAGTCCCAATAACTTGGTTATTGCTTACTTGAAAAATCATTACTACTGCGAAGATTAATTTTTCCATTTCTTAGATTTCGGATAAAATACTAGGTTAAAAATCATATTTCATGCAAACAAGTGTGGTTTAATGAATATTGATTTTAAAAATTAAGTCGAGGAAACTTCTAAATATACATTTTTTTGTTAGAAATTACTTACGCTTTTCTGTAACGAGCACAAATACCCATTGTCCTTCCATGCTCAATTGCTGAGCACGGTCCAAGTACAACACAGAATCTAAATGTTTTGAATGGGATGCTGAAACAAGTTTAGCATGACGGGGCGTCATTTCGAAATGATAAAAAACTACTTTGAGACAATTCGTGAAATTCGTATCAGACCAAGAACCCTTCACAAAATAGAGATTCCTCCCATCGTTCAGAATGAAAGTTGCTGGGCTATGCCTTTGGCAAAAACACCTCTGCCATCATACAACGGGCACTCCCTCCTCCACAGGTCTCAATAGTATCGAGAGGACTGTGAATGATTGGGCAATGTTTTTCTATGGCCTTGATCTGGGCATCTGTCAGACTATTGTAAGCCTGCAAGCTCATCACCATATAACGTTGATCATTTGCCCCAATTACCTGAAGCATATTACCCGCAAAATGGTACATCTGTTCCTCGGTAATCCGGATAATTTCCCTACCATCCATTTTAATATGCTCGACCACATTCTTTCTTTCCTTTTTATCATCAATGGTATCCAAACAAATCACAACAAAGGTCTCCGCCATGGCCATCATAACATTGGTATGATAAATGGGCAGTCGTTTTCCATCTACGGTCTGGTTGGCATGAAAAATTACCGGAAAGCAATCAAAATCTTCACAAAATTCAATAAAAAGATCCTCGTGTGCACGTTCGGAAAGGGCACAGTATGCTTTCTGGTTCACTCTATCTTTTAATATACTACCGGTCCCTTCCAAAAAAACTCCTTCATCTTCAGCCGAGGTATAGTCCATTATATTATTGATGACAAAACCGTTTTCTTCCAACAGTTCAAAAACATCCTCCCTGCGTTCTTTTCGTCTATTTTCAGCAAACATGGGATACACACAAACGGTTCCACTTGCATGAAAAGAGACCCAGTTGTTCGGAAATATGGAATCTGGGGTATCTTGCTCCATATTATCACTAATGGTAATCACGTTCACGCCGTGCTCCCGAAGTACCTTTACAAATTGATCGAACTCTTCTTGGGCTTTTTTATTGATCTCCGCATTTTTAATATGTGGATCTTCCTGAAAATAGTTGTTTACCGCAGTTTGTTCGTTCATCCTAAAATTTACGGGACGTACCATAAGAATGGTATTGGTAATCTGTTTTCTCACAACGTTGACTATTTTAATGTACCCTGTGGCAGCAGGAAGTTGGTTAAAAAATTATGCTCTGATCAAAGGCATGGTACTACAACGTAACAGGCCTTCTTGTTTGGCGATTTCAGCGTATGGGATCTCTTCCACGGTAAATCCCTGATCGCGCAACCAATTGTTCAATCGGGTAAAACTCTTTTCGGACACCACCACTTCGGGTGATATGGAAAAAACGTTGCTGAACATTTGATACATCTCTTCTTTATTGATTTCAAAAATATTTTCTGGACCAAAGAAATCCACCAAATATTGATATTCCTCCTCGACCAAGAATCCATTTTTATGTAAAATCGCCTTATCCTTTCCCACAGGTTGAAAACAACAATCCAAGTGCAAGGCATTTTCCCTGGGATTGGTGTTGGATTTTCTCAACTCGAAGGATTTTACGGTTTTGTGGGGAAACATTTCCCGAATAAATTCCACCGCCGCACTATTGGTCCGTGCCGTGATGTAGCTTGGATAATCTTCCCCTGAATAGGTCCCGATAAAAATATGGTCGTTCCAGGGCATTACATCCCCTCCCTCTATATGGACCTCCTCGGGTGGCCGTATGATTTTTTCCTTATCGATCTTTTCCAAAACATGCTCTATGGCCATAAACTCACGCTCACGATCTGGTAAAATGTTGGCATGAAACAGTTTGTCCTCTATGACAAAGGCAATATCCCTTGCAAAAATCTGGTTACAATCCTCAAGCACCTTGGGGCGATAGACCTCTACCCCATATTTTTCAAAAACGTTTGCAAAGGCCTCCATCTCCCTGATCATATCTTCTTCTTTCGGATAGGTTCCGGCCTTTATATGCTCAATGGATTTGGGATCATAGGCCTCTTCAACCGTTGGCACCGGCCCACTACTTTGGGCGATTCCCAAAATGACCGCTTTTAACCTGCTGGTCTCATCAACAATGTTCAATTCAATCATACAACGCTTATTAGATATAAAAAATATAGGCCATTGGCTTCAACCAGGAAAATCCATGATAATTATGTGGCAAATCTAGCGTTTTACTCCAATTTTCAGACGTATCCAAATGATAAAATCCTATTTTTTTATGCTTATTTAAATTAAAAATGAAGTAAAACAATTTTAAACCAACACAGTGTTCATCAAATAGTTAAAATACCCCATTAAACCTCAAAAATTAAGTAATATCAGTTTGACTTCGGATTTTAATCATTACATTTGTAATAAGATTTTTCCTACTTATGAAAAAACTACCACTTACATTAATTTTATTGGCAACCATATTTATCGTAATGGGAAGCATGAAAGCTTTTCAAAGAATGGAAGAAATCAATTTTACTTCCAAGTCTAATTCGACATTCAAAGGAGGACCTACTCCCAAAGCCAAATATCACGATTGCATTTCTGAAGAAGATATTCCTGAGGATTACTACTTGTACACCAAAAAAACTGCCAACCAAGAGTTGGATTGGGATATTATCAAGGTGAACAAAAGCCTAAAAAAACATAGGGATTCAATGGAAGTCACCTTAAAGAACTTAAGTAGTATAGACGCTCACAATTTTCTCCATCATACATTTCAAAAGTCTAAAGCGGCCCTTGCCAATAAAAATATTTCTGATATCCAGAAACATTACCATTTTGAAATTATGCGATTTTGCTACGAAAGTGATAAATCTTTAAACCAAAATTCAGCAGGAAGACTTTAGTCTAAAGAAAAGAATCATTAAAAAAAGGGGCCGATTGGCCCCTTTTTTTACTTTTCGTCCTACAACTTATCTTTTTTCCAAAGGAACAAAGCTTCTAAGTGTTTCTCCAATATATACTTGTCTTGGTCTTCCTATCGGTTCTTTTCTCAACCTCATTTCTCTCCACTGAGCAATCCATCCCGGTAATCTGCCCAATGCAAACATTACAGTGAACATTTCGGTGGGTATGCCCAATGCCCGGTATATGATCCCCGAATAGAAATCCACGTTTGGATAAAGTTTTCTATCCACAAAATACTTGTCTTCCAAGGCTTCTTTTTCCAATCCTTTGGCAATGTCCAAAATGGGATCATCAATACCCAGGCTACCCAATACTTCATCCGCAGATTTTTTAATGATCTTTGCTCTAGGGTCAAAGTTCTTATACACTCTGTGCCCAAAGCCCATTAATCTAAAAGGATCGTTCTTGTCCTTTGCCTTGGCCATATACTTTTTGGTATCGCCACCATCTGCTTCGATTGCCTCAAGCATTTCCAAAACAGCTTGGTTGGCACCTCCATGAAGTGGTCCCCAAAGTGCAGAAATTCCAGCAGAGAGGGAAGCAAACAATCCCGCATGTGAAGATCCTACGATACGCACAGTAGATGTTGAACAGTTTTGTTCGTGATCTGCATGCAATATCAACAGTTTATCCAAAGCATCAATGGCAATGGAATCCCTCTTATATTCTTGGTTTGGTCTTTTGAACATCATTTTATGGATGTTTTCCACATACCCAAGGCTATCGTCCCCATAATCCAACGGCAGACCTTTTTTCTTACGCATGGTCCAAGCAACCAAAACTGGGAACTTGGCCAAAATACGCACTATGGAATTGTACATCGCCAATTCGGATGATACATCAACACAGGATGGATTAAATGCAACCAAAGCACTGGTCAAAGAGGATAATACACCCATAGGGTGTGCAGATTTTGGAAAGCCATCCAAGATTTTTTTCATCTCCTCATCAACTTGGGACTCTTCTTTTATGTCATTATGGAATTTCTCCAGCTGTTCTTTATTCGGCAATTCACCAAAAATCAAAAGATAAGCTACTTCCAAAAAGTCGGCTTTCTCTGCTAAGTCCTCAATTGAATACCCTCGATATCTTAAAACACCTTTTTCGCCATCAAGGAAGGTAATTTCACTTTCACAAGACCCCGTATTCTTATAACCTGGATCTAAAGTTACCATTCCCGTTGCGGCCCTCAAGGTTTTGATATCTATGGCCAATTCATCCTCAGTACCTTTGATAACGGGGAATTCGTATCTTCCCCCCCCATATTCAAGTATAGCTTTATCCGACATTTTATATTTTAATAGATTAGTAAAAATTGATTGCGGAAATTACGAAAAAGCACAGCCATTAACAATTCCCAACCACTATTTCTGTCATTATTAACAATAAAATATCAATGGTGAACTACCCCTTAGTCGAGTTTGTAAAGTAACTTATAATATTGATCCACGGACTTCTTCCAAGTGAAGCGCTTTTTCCTTGCCGCAGTTTGTATTTTTTTCCAAGTTGGCTTGTCGTTTTCAAAAATATCAAGGGCTATATCCAAGGTATGGAGCATATTGGTGATTTTCTCATCGTAACTATCCCCATCAAACGCAAAACCTGTCTTCATGTGTTCCACCGTGTCCTTTAATCCACCGGTATGGTGGACCAAGCAGGGGTTCCCGTTTCTCATGGCCAACATTTGACTAATGCCACAAGGCTCAAAAAGGCTTGGCATAAAATATAGGTCGGACTCCAAGTACATGGAATCTATCAATTTTTCTGACTGGCCATTGGTAAAGATAAAGTTCTTGTGCTCGTAGCTCAATTTTCTGAAAAGCTCTTCGTATTCCGGGGCACCGGTCCCGAGCAACATAAAAATGCCATCTATCTTTTCAAGTCTTTTCAATATCTCCACAAACGCTTCCGGGGAACGCATAAAAAAGTAAAACTTTTGTTCGGTCAGGCGCGCCACACTCGAAGCAATAAATTTGGGCTTTTCATCCACATAGTCCATTATTTTTTCCCCGGTATGGGCCAAAAAATCGGCCTTGTACTTTTTGGATTCCTCCTGCAGCCACTTAAAAATTCCCTTTACGGTATTTCGATATATGTTGCCCTTTTTCTCCTTGTTGATGTTTTTATAGTTGCACCCGTTCAATATTCCGAACAACCGACCTTCTTCATCCGCTTTCTGCAAATCTTTTTCCAGACTTTCTCCCCCAATGAACTCTGGTGGTGAACTTGGCTTCAGCACATCTTCTTTGTACGATGGTGAAACGGTATGTACGGCATCGGCAAAACGAATGCCCACGGCCATTAGGTTGATACAATCTTGGTACCTATAATCCATCAACTTTTGATAGTCCATTGGTACATTTGGGAACCAATTCTTTACTGAAGAATAGTTCCCATCAAATGGCCGTATACCTTGAATGGCCAAATTATGGATACTGTAAACCGTTCGGATATCTTTAAGGTTGGTATATTCTGGGTGATATTCTCTCAAAAACAACAACAAACTGGAATGCCAGTCGTGCAAATGGACAATATCCAAATCACCGAATGCACCTTGCTTTACGGCTTCCGCCACGGCTGTACAAAATATGAAATATTTAATGGCGTCCGTGTAGAATGGTTCCTCGGGATCGTTATGATAGATATGTGCAATATCTCCCGCCTCGATCTCTGGATGATGCAGTACGTAATGAAATATATTCGGGAATTCCTTTTTTGGTTTTACTTCGTACAATTCGGCGGTGTAACCAATGCCTCTAAGCGAAAAATTTAATGTGGCCCTGGGCAACGCTCCTTGATGCAACCTAGAATACGCAGGCACTACAACATGAACTTTGTCCCCCCTTTCGGAAATCTGTCTGGGCACATCCCGAACAACATCACCCATGCCACCGGCCTTGCAGTTTTCCAAAGCATCATTTTCAGCAGCCACAAAGAGAAAGTTGTTCATAAGGGGAAGTTTACATGGAGGTTCGGTTAAACCCTTAATTTAGTCAAATTTATTTCTGAAACAAAAAAAGGCCTTTCCCATTTGGAAAAGGCCTTTTGCTATGCTAAGAAAACTTTATGTTTTACTTTACCTTGAAGGCTTTTTCCTGAGGATAGTATGCAATATCGCCCAACTCTTCCTCAATTCTCAACAATTGATTGTACTTGGCCATACGGTCACTCCTAGATGCGGAACCTGTTTTAATCTGGCCAGTGTTCAATGCAACGGCCAGATCAGCGATGGTATTATCCTCCGTTTCACCGGACCTGTGGGACATTACGGAAGTATACCCAGCATTTTTAGCCATATTTACCGCAGCTATGGTCTCCGTTAATGTTCCGATTTGGTTTACCTTGATCAAAATGGAATTGGCAATTCCGTTTTCGATACCACGGGACAAACGCTCAACATTGGTTACGAACAAGTCATCGCCCACCAATTGCACCTTGTCTCCAATTTTATCGGTAAGCATCTTCCATCCATCCCAATCGTTCTCGTCCATACCGTCCTCAATTGAAATAATCGGGTATTTCTCACAAAGTTCAGCCAAGTATTGGGCTTGCTCCTCTGAAGTCCTGATCATTCCCTTGTCACCTTCAAACTTGGTATAGTCATATTTGCCATCCACATAAAACTCTGCAGAAGCACAATCCAATGCGATCATTACATCGTCACCTAATTTATAACCAGCTTTTTCAACAGCTTTTCCTATGGTATCCAGAGCATCTTCGGTACCTCCTTCCAAGGTTGGTGCAAACCCACCTTCATCACCTACGGCAGTACTCAATCCACGATCGTGCAATACTTTTTTAAGATTGTGGAAGATTTCGGTCCCCATTTGCATGGCATGGCTAAAGTCTTTTGCCTTAACCGGCATTATCATAAATTCTTGGAATGCAATCGGTGCATCGGAGTGTGAACCACCGTTTATTATGTTCATCATAGGTACTGGAAGCGTGTTGGCACTGACGCCACCTACATAGCGGTACAAAGGCATACCCAATTCATTGGCGGCGGCTTTGGCCACGGCCAAGGATACCCCCAATATGGCGTTGGCGCCCAATTTTGATTTATTTGGGGTCCCGTCCAACTCTATCATGGTTTGGTCGATATAGTTCTGTTCAAAGACAGAGGTTCCAATCAACTCTTCAGCTATGATTGTATTTACGTTGTTCACCGCATTACCAACGCCCTTACCCATAAAGGAATCGCCACCATCGCGCAATTCAACGGCTTCATGCTCCCCAGTAGAGGCTCCAGAAGGCACAGCTGCCCTTCCCATTATACCATTTTCGGTCACTACATCTACTTCTACCGTAGGGTTACCTCTTGAATCCAATATCTGTCTTGCATGAATGTTGATAATGATGCTCATTTTAAATCAATTTTTAATAGTTGTGATTATTGGGCTAAGATACAAAAGGTGATGTTTTTAACTCCATGATATTACTCACAAAACACACTTAATTACTTAAAAACAAAACTATAACGTTTTAGTTTTTACTGGTCTTGATCAAATCGAAGAACTGGTCGAACAAATAATCCGCATCGTGTGGTCCCGGGCTTGCTTCCGGATGATACTGTACCGAGAAAACATCTTTGTCCTTCATTTTTATACCGGCAACGGTTTGATCGTTCAAATGTGTATGGGTAATCTCCAGTTCTGGATTTGCTTCAGTTTCTTCCCTGTTCACAGCGAAACCGTGGTTTTGGGAGGTTATTTCTCCCTTTCCTGTCATTAAATTTAGAATAGGATGGTTGATCCCTCTGTGTCCATTGTGCATTTTATAGGTAGAGACACCATTGGCCAATGCCAATACTTGGTGCCCCAAACAGATTCCGAACAGGGGTTTGCCCGAATCTATCATTTTTTTGGTCGCTGCAACAGCATCGGTCAATGGTTCAGGGTCTCCGGGACCATTGGATATAAAATAGCCGTCCGGGTTCCATTCTTTCATTTCATCAAAAGATGCATTGTATGGGAACACCTTTATATAGGCCCCTCTTTTCGCCAAGTTTCTTAAAATATTCTTCTTGATCCCTATATCCAAAGCGGATATTTTTATCTCAGCGTTTTCATCTCCATAATAATATGGTTCTTTAGTGGAGACCTTGGATGAAAGCTCCAAACCTTCCATGCTCGGCACTTGTTTCAATTCTTCTTTCAAGGCGTCAATATCGTCAACCTTTGTAGAAATCAGAGCGTTCATGGCCCCATTGTCCCTAATATAGCTGACCAAGGCACGGGTATCCACATCAGAAATGGCCAACAGGTTGTTTTGATCCAAGAATTCCAGAAGGCTCATATCCGCAATGGGTCTGGAATAGTCATAACTGAAATTTTTACAGATAAGACCTGCAATTTTTATGGAATCGGATTCCACTTCATCCACTTGGGTCCCATAATTCCCAATGTGTGCATTGGTGGTCACCATTAACTGTCCGTAGTAAGATGGGTCGGTAAAAATTTCCTGGTAACCTGTCATCCCTGTATTGAAACAAACTTCCCCTACTGCGGTACCTTCCCTTCCACCAACGGCCTTACCATAAAATATGGTTCCGTCCGCCAACAAAATCAACGCTTTTTTCTTTGTGTGATACTTCATTACGTGCTCTAGTTTCAGTTAAGACAAAAAAACATAAAAAAAGGATAAGTTTCCACTTATCCTTTTTTTTTAAAATATAATAATTAATAACATTCTTCCTATTCTTCAGAATCGTCAGTTTTGGTTTCAGCCGCCGGAGCTGGAGTCTCAGCTTTTTTGGCACCTCCACCTCTTCTACTTCTTCTAGTTGATTTCTTCTTGGGCTTACCTGCGTTGTATAGCTCATTGAAATCCACCAACTCGATCATCGCCATATCGGCATTATCTCCCAATCGATTCCCCAATTTGATGATTCTGGTATAACCTCCTGGTCTGTCACCTACTTTTTCAGCAACTGTGGTGAACAATTCTGTTACGGCCTCTTTACTTCTGAGGTTACTAAAAACAACCCTTCTGTTATGAGTACCTTTCTCGGTAGTCTGGTTGTTCTCAATTTTTGCCT
>CEVF01073288.1_pt1 | contig 13315 bp, 13 predicted proteins | sample 356441 | NCBI WGS metagenome assembly CEVF01 (sample SAMEA2622765, study PRJEB7988) | marine metagenome | biome: marine biome (ENVO:00000447); feature: surface water layer (ENVO:00002042); material: "saline water (ENVO:00002010), including plankton (ENVO:xxxxxxxx)" | depth 5 m
ATGGCGCTAAAGAGTGCGGTGATGGCGTACCTGAATGTGCCGGGCCACGTAAAGACACAGGCAAATAAATTTCTCGATAGCGTCGGTTTTGACAAGTCCGAATATGGTGGTGGATTTTCCCGATATGGGTATATGAATCCCGAAGCCCGACAACATATCGTGGACAACGACGGTGCGATGACCGCCTTGGGTTTGCTTTGCAGAACTTATTTGGGAACCAAAAAAGATGATCCAGGGCAACGGAAGGGTGTCGAATGGCTTGCTGCTATGGGCCCAGCCCGTGATAACGTTTACCACAACTATCACGCCACGATGGTGATGTTTCAGAATGATGGTCCAAAAGGAAAGCTGTGGAAAAGCTGGAACAGTGTGATGCGAGATATGCTGGTGAACTCGCAAGTCAAACAGGGTCCAGACGCGGGTAGTTGGTACTATGGTGGCAATCATGGACACACCGGCGGACGACTGATGAGCACCTGCATGTGTGCCATGACGCTCGAGGTGTATTACCGCTATCAGTCCACTTATAAAGGTGGTGGTGGCGGAGGCGAAGAAGAAGATTTTCCCCTCGAATAAAATTAGCGTTTTGTGTGGCAGAGTAACACACGGTCACAAGATCCTCGAACCTAAGTGCTCAGACCGAGGCTGGCCCGGGGGCTTTGAACCACCGAAACGATCCAGTTCTGACGGTTTTTCACTATTTGCCACGCCGTCAGAGGCCATTTTTACGAGCTATAATGGGGATAGCCGGCGATCGGGAAGTGCGGAATTTCGGAGAAAGTGGGCCTTGGCCCCCGCATGCTGTGGTTTTTATTATCCGAAAGCTTGAGAGACCCTATTTCCAATGTCGGTATGTCCGTCGACGATTGCCAATGCCTCTGTTGCCGAAGCCGAAACGCTCCCAGCAGTTGAGCATCGAAGCAGCGAATTCGCACCGCACTATGGCGGGCACTGGGGTGAACCGCGCCCGCAAGAACGACTGGTCGGCAGCGTCATAAGTTTTCTGATCCATTTGATTTTGATCCTTCTTCTGGGATTTTGTTTTTCCGTATCTTGGGAAGGTAAAAAAGATTTTCCGGATTTGATTGTCGAAATCCGTGAATCATCCCATGAGCTTTCGGAGTTTGGCGATGCGTTGCTTGCGACGGCCGCGGGCGGGGAATCAATACAATCAACCACTCAGGGCGTACCTGTTCGCGTCAAAGTACAGGCGACCTCACAAGTGCAGTGGCAGGACACGCCGCAGATGGCATCCACCGATCATTTGGATTCCGCAGCTACGTCACTTTTGGCGAGCGATCAAATTTTGATGCCGATCGGAGTGGCGACCGGCGGTGGTGTGGAGGGGCGGCGTGGTGGTCTGAAGGGGCATTTGCTCGCCACACGTGGCGGAACACGACAAAGCGAGGAAGCGGTTGCTCGAGGCTTGCGTTGGCTGGCATCTCATCAGGAGATGAATGGGCGGATGCAATTCGATCACACACAAGGTCCCTGCAAAGGCTATTGCAAAAATCCAGGTACGGAAAATTGCAGCACGGCAGCTACCGCACTTGCATTGTTGCCATTTTTGGGTGCTGGGGAAACGCATCGACATGGTGAGCATCAAGATGTGGTCCACAAGGGTCTCCTCTATTTATCGAAGAATATGCACCTCGGCAGCAGGGGCGGTGATTTTCGCACTCCCGCTGGCAATCTTTACGGACAAGGCCTGGCGACCCTCGCTTTTTGTGAAGCTTATGCGATGACCGGAGATGCGGAACTAAAGAAATTCGCCCAGGCTGGGATCGATTTTATTGTAGCTGCACAAAATGATCGTGGTGGTTGGCGGTATGATCCTGGGGAGCCGGGCGATACGACCGTTACCGGTTGGCAATTGATGGCCCTCAAGAGTGGCTCGCTTGCTGGGTTGAAGGTTCCACCAAGTGCAATTTACAAGGTCACCTACTTTCTCGACAGCGTCAGTCACCAACGGGGTGTCTTGGCTGGCAGCCTTTATGGCTATCAGGATCAGGAGCCTCGCGCTGCCACAACTGCGATCGCACTTTACTGTCGCATGTTATCAAGTTGGAATCGCCTGCATCCAAAACTGGGTAAGGGAGTCTCCTACCTGGCAGACCTTGGGCCGTCTGGTAATGATATGTACTTCAACTACTATGCGACGATGGTCCTGCACCACTATGGTGGGGAAAGTTGGCCGATTTGGAACGTCGCGATGCGCGATCAACTAATTGCCGAGCAGGCGCAGGTGGGACACGAAGCGGGCAGCTGGTATTATCCTCATCAACACAGTGAAGTTGGTGGGAGACTCTACAACACCTGTATGGCCTTGATGACCCTCGAGGTCTATTACCGTTATATGCCACTCTACCAGCAATCACGCAGTGTTGCGGTCCTCGATCAATCAGCACCTTTGCCCTGAGGAGGTTAAACGTGCGGGTCGTTCCAGCGATCGACATCCAGCAAGGAGAAGTGGTACGGGCGGTGGCCGGTGAACGGTTGGCGTATTTGCCGCTGAAAAGTAAATTAGCTAAGTCAGCATGTCCTGAGGACATCGGCCGCGCGCTCATTAAAAAATGCGGTCTTTCGCTAATTTATCTGGCTGATCTGGATGCCATCGCCGGAAAAGATCCCGATTGGGACATGTATCGACGATTGATCGATAACGGGCATTTACTCTGGATCGATGCTGGCCTCGAAACGAGTGAGCATTGTCAGCAGATGCTGCAATTCGCCAAAGAATACCCACAAGTGCAGGGAGTGATCGCTGGCATGGAATCGGTTGCCGATCGAGCAACTCTTACACAATTTCAGGAATTGATTGATCCGGAATTATTGATTTTTAGCCTGGATCTGAAGGATGGGCGTCCATTAGCCAAAGATCCGGGATGGAAAATGCAGATTGCCCTTGAGATTGCGATTGACGTTGTGCAGCAGGGCGTAGGACGAATGATTGTGATCGATCTTTCCAATGTTGGTATGCATGATGGTCCAGGAACACGGAAAATCTGCACACAACTGCATGCCAAGTTTTCGGATCTTGCACTTTATGCCGGTGGCGGCGTGAGAGGCATCGCTGATTTGGATGCGATGGCCAGTTGGGGATGTGCCGCGGCCCTGATCAGTTCGGCGCTCCATGACGGCTGGATTAAGCCTACTGAAATCAAGGACTTTCAGCAAAAAAATTCGGCGGATCCCTAGACGGTGCGTTTCGTCTAATTTCGGTCTAGGATGACTTCATGTCGCTTGCTGGATTCCATGCCGGATCGCGCTTCTCAAGAAATGCGGCCAATCCCTCTTCGGCTGCTGCGGTTGTTCTGGCGGTGCCACTGATTGCCGCCCCAGCAGCGAGTAATGAAAAGAGGTTGTCCCCGATAGTTTCGTTAAGCATTTTTTTGGTCAGCGTCACTGCCTCTGGTGCGCCCTCAGCACATTCTTTTGCCAACTCTAGTGCCTTAGCCCAAATTTGTTCGCTTTCCACCAGCACGTGGACAAATCCCGCGCGATGTGCATAGGAAGCGTCAACAATTCTGCCGGTTAACAGCATCAGGGCTGCATCGGAGCCGCGGGTGCGGAAAGATAGCAACGGAGCGACGATACCTGCCACAATTCCTCGCTTTGGTTCAGGAAATCCGAATCGGGCACCGTGGGAAGCCACCACCAGATCGCATGCGAGGACCAGTCCACCTCCTCCGGCAACCGCAGCCCCATCCACAGCGGCGATCAGCGGCTTTGGAAATCGGAGCATCGTCTGGATGATCTCCAGATAGATTTTTGCATCCGAACTCCACTGTGAGTGCGGATCAGCCAGTTCAGCGGTCGCGGCCATCTCTTTCAGGTCCATTCCTGCACAAAACGATGGGCCGGACCCTGAGAGAATCACGGCGCGTACCTTCTGTTCCAGGCTCAAGTCGTGAAGCGCTTGCGCCAGTTCGCCTAGCAGTGCACGACTTAGTGCATTCCGTTTCTCGGCACGATTCAGGAGAATGGTCGCGACATTTTCATGATGATGAATTTTAATCAGCGGATCAGTCATTACATATAAATTCGAAAAATGATGGTTAATATTTGCAGGTTCGCATTTTTGCGAGGTTTTCCGGAGCTGGCAACTGCAGTTCCAAGATCGCAGTGCCGAGCAGCTTGCCCTGAGTGTCGATCCGCAGTGATCGACTTGCCCCACCTGCCAGAGCATCATGTAGGAGGAAATTGAGGCTTCCCAATTTTGGCAATAAAAATCTCTCCACCTTGCCCATTTCAAGGGTATTGAAAAAATCAGCCACCCGCTCGATAGTCAGCACTTTTTCCAGATACTGGTAGCCAAGATCACAACGCGCGATGACGGCTACATTTGCATGATTTCCTTTGTCTCCACTGCGGGCAGAGGCAATCGTTCCTAGGCACAACATCTTTTCATTCATGGACATGGAACGCTTTCAAGTCACTCAGATGGCTTCCGCGGCCGCCCAGTCGTCAGCAGTTTGCACACTGACCTGCGGGGTGAGTGCATCACGACTGATGGTGGTTGGCCAGTAAGAGTAGATTTTCCGTACGACCGGACGCCCTTGTGCATATCCGGCTAGTCCCGCGGGCCCGTTGGTAATCAACGGTGCAAACTGTCTGGCGAAAGCTTCGAGCGGATCACGGTCCGTGGCGGTAGCAGAAATTCGTAGCATGACCTCACGCAGCCCGTCCGGTGGTGGAACCATACCCGGGACCCCATCCCCGGCACCAAGTAATTCCACATGAAAACTGCCTAAATCGACTCCCTCTTGTCGCAACCGTTCCGCGATCAAGTCGGCAACGATACGAGCTTTCACAATGCAATCTTTGCCATACACGAGAAGTTGACCACTAGCCATAAACCCATCGGCGTAGGCGAGGGAAACTTTGAGTGCCTCTGGACGGGGTTTACCATGTGCATTACGAACCGCTACGCGATCATTTCCGATCGCTGCGACCTCGAGGGTGGTAAAGTCAACGATCACATCGGGTGTCATATATGCCGACGGATCGCCAATTTCATATACGATTTGCTCAATCACCGATTGTCGTGAAACAGCGCCGTCACTGCCCTCGGGCTTGGTGACAGTAAACTGTCCATCTCCCGCGATCTCCACAATCGGATAGCCGATTCTCCCGAGCGGTGCGCCGCGCCAATCGGTACGATAACCCCCGGTTACTTGGGCACCACATTCGATCAGATGGCCCGCGACACTAGCTGCGGCGAGTCGGTCCCAGTCCTCCCAGTCCCAGTTGTAGTGATACATTGCCGGACCGACGGTTAGAGAGGCATCGGCGACACGACCGGTGATGACAATCCGACTGCCTTGCTGCAGTGCTTCGTAGATTGGCCTAGCACCAAGATATGCGTTGGCACTCACTGTTTTTGCCGCTCGATCACCGAGCGGCGAATGCGTATCGAAATGGGGCCAAGTGCTATCGGTCAGACTTCCGGTTCGTTCGAGCAGATCGTCACCGGTGACGACTCCGATGGGGATTGATCCTAGGCCGCACTCTCTGAGCAACTGGCCCAAAGCAACCGCACAACTGGGCGGATTCAGTCCCCCGGCATTGGTCACAATCTTCAGCGATGATTGGTTTTGTAACTCCGGAATAATTTGATGAACTACGTCGATAAAATCGCGAGCATATCCATAGTTTGCATTTTTCTCCCGCTGCCGTGCCATGATGGAGAGTGTTAACTCTGCGAGGTACTCTAGCGACAAAAAGTCAACCGTCTCCCTGGAAAGCAGTTGCTGGGGTGCGAGTGTCCAGTCGCCCCAGAATCCAGCTGCATTTGCAATGCGCACGGTCATCTATAGAAACGCTCCGTATCCGTTGCATGCGCCTGCAAAGTCTGTCACGTCTGAAAAACTCCGAGTTGGAAAGGCCGGTCATCCGCGAAACGGGTCGCAACCGAGAGGGCGGTGGAGAGCACGGTGCGAGTTTGACTAGGATCGATAATCGCATCGATCCAGCCCCGAGCGGCGGCGTAGCGGACATCCATTTGGGCCTCGTAATCCCCTCGGATTTTATCACGCAGTTTTTCTAATTGCTCAGCATCAACTTTTTCGCCCTGTCTCTCCAGGGAACGGATCGTTACGTCCAACAGCGTCGAAGTCGCCTGTTCGCCGCCCATCACCGCACACCGTGCGGTAGGCCAAGCGAAGACGAAACGCGGATCGTAAGCCTTACCGCACTGCGCGTAGTTCCCGGCACCAAAAGAACCCCCGATTAAAAGGGTAATCTTGGCAACCCGACTGTTACTCACGGCGTTTACTAGTTTTGCACCAGCTTTTATGATGCCCATCTGCTCGCTATCGCGACCTACCATAAATCCATTGACGTCATGAATAAATAAAATGGGCAGCCATTCCTGATTGCAACTCATCACAAAACGCGCGGCTTTCTCCGCGCTGTCGGTATAGATAACGCCGCCAAATTGAAGCGGTCCATCGGCCGGACGAACCTGGTGATGTTGATTGGCCACAATGCCGACGGGGAATCCAGAGATGCGTGCGGTCCCACAGACCAAGCTCTGACCATACTCAGCCTTATACTCCTCGAAAGATTCCCTATCGACAAAGCACTTTAGTACGTCGCGAATTTCATAATCTTTGCGAGGATCCGGATGCACCAGATCGAACAGATCCGTTCCAGGGCGGGAGGGCGAGAGAGAATCGACCCGGTGATAGGGCTTCATCGGTTGGTCATCGTCGGGGGCGATGTTTGCAACTAATCGACGAATCCTGGCTAGGCAGGCTGAATCATCCGCTTCACGGAAGTCTATGGTGCCACTCAGTTGTGCGTGCATCTCTGCACCGCCCAACTCCTCGTGCGTGACCTGCTGACCGATCGCGCTTTTCACTAGGGCGGGTCCCGCAAGATAGAGCCCTGAACCTTCGGTCATCAGAATTTTGTCGCAGAGCACAGGAAGGTACCCGCCACCTGCTACGCAATTTCCCATGATCGCGGCAATCTGATGAATACCGCTGGCAGATAGAATTGCATTGTTGCGAAAAATACGACCGAAATCATCCTCATCAGGAAATACATCTTCTTGCAGCGGTAGGAAAACTCCCGCGGAGTCAACCAGATAAATGATAGGCAGGTGATTCTCCATGGCGATTCGCTGTGCCCTCAGCACTTTTTTTGTCGTCGCCGGAAAGAATGCACCCGCTTTGACGGTCGCATCGTTGGCAATAATCAGATGCCGCCTGCCACATACAGTTCCAATCACGCAGACGGTTCCAGCGCCCGGTGCGCCGCCGTATGCTTCATACATTTCCCAACCGGACCAGGCACCGAGTTCCAGTGTGGAAGTTTCGGGATCGATGAGTTGGGCGATACGTTCTCGAGCAGTTAGCCTGCCTTTGCTATGCTGGCGGGCAATTGCCTTTTCACCACCACCTAAGGCCAGTGTTTGTTCAGCGGAATGAATCTGTTCGGTCAGCTCGCTGAGTGAGGGTGTTTGTACTTCAACCACGATGGGGTTCCAGCAGTAGGCGAGGATCGTTTGGCCTCTATTCTGCCGATTTTTTGTGGTCGACAAAGCCCCCGTATAGGAACTCCGTTTGCAGGCTGAATCCATCGATCGAAACGGCGGGTATCAAGTGTTGCAAAGTGACAACATCTGTTGATGTGCGGTGTTGCCTCGCGGCATCATGGCGCCGGTCCGTTCCGGCGGTCCGGAGAGCAGATAACTCGTATAACCCGTGATTTAGACTGATTTTGCGTTGATTTTGGATTCCTGTAGAAGCTTTGGCACCCATTCTGCAACGGGATGAGAGACGCGGAGACGAAGCGGGACTTTACCCTCTTTGCCTGCAACGACTTTTTCCATTCGGTTCCATGGATGTAAAGGAGACTTCTCTTGACGATGCGACAGAAGAAATCAGCCAACAGCAGCAAAAGTCAATCTTCGTCCCTCACAACGACGAGAGGAGCTCAAACCAACGGAACGTTGCATCGATCGGGCAAAGAGAGCTATTCCGAGCGCACCGAGGATCAGGGACAGGAGGATGCGTATGCAGACCGTCGCCAAATGGCCAAAAATACCGTGATTTCTCTTGAGGATCCGATTCGGATGTATCTGATGCAAATGGGTGATATTTCCATGCTCTCCCGCGAAGAAGAGCTTCGGGCGGCGAAGCGTATAGAGACCACTCAAAAAAGTTACCGTAAGCAACTGTTGGCCTCTGATTATGTGCTTCACGGAGCGACTGATTTACTTAGAAAAGTTCAGCAGGGCGAGTTGCGAATTGATCGCACGGTCGAAGTGTCGGTAACCAACATGGTTGAAAAACGACAGATTATGCAACGCATGGGTCCGAATTTGCAAACGATCGAATATTTATTGAGACAAAATCGCCATGATTTCAAAGTCATGATCGGAAAACGGAATGCTCGTAGAATTCGCCGCGTTGCCTGGAAAAAATTACAAAACAGACGATTTAAAATCGTGAGGCTGATTGAAGAGTTGGGACTACGAGAGACAAAAATCCTTCCCCTGTTCGCTAATCTTGAAAAAATCTCAGCCCGAATGGAAGAATTGAAAAGTCAGTTAGACCACTGCTTCAATGGCGGAGAATGTATTCCGGGGAGTTCAATATCACGCGTGCGGCAGGAATTACACTATCTGATGCGGATCACACTGGAATCACCCTCTTCCCTGAGGTATCGGGTCGAGAAAGCTGCCGCCTGTCGCTTGCAATACGACGATGCAAAACGCGTTCTATCGGCCGGCAATCTGCGTCTTGTTGTTTCGATTGCAAAAAAATATCGAAATCGCGGTTTAAGTTTTCTGGACTTGATTCAGGAAGGCAACACGGGGCTGATGCGTGCCGTCGAGAAATTCGAGCATGCCCGCGGCTATAAATTCTCAACCTATGCAACTTGGTGGATTCGGCAAGCGGTCACTCGTGCGATAGCCGATCATAGTCGCACGATCCGTGTGCCCGTCCACATGATTGATGCGATGAGTCGAATTCGAATGGTTTCGCGCGACCTAGTGCAAGAGTTTGGCCGGGAACCCTCTGCAGAAGAAATTTCCTCCAAGTCAGGCATCTCACTCGAAGATACACGATGCATCCTAAAAATGGTAAAGCAGCCCTTGTCGCTCGACCAACCGGTCGGAGACAACGAGGACAATTATTTCGGAGAGTTCCTTGAGGATTATCGAGGTGAGGATCCTCTCTATGACACGAATAATGAGGCACTCAAATCGCGAATTGAAGATTGCCTCCAGGAATTAAATTATCGTGAGCGCGAAATCATCCGAATGCGGTACGGTTTGGTAGATGGCTACAGCTACACACTCGAGGAAGTAGGTCAGATTTTTTCCGTGACGCGGGAAAGGGTCAGACAGATTGAGGCCAAGGCTGTCCGAAAACTTCAACAGCCTCAATCAAAGCATGCACTTGCTTCTTTTATGGATGTCGCGCCGCTGCTCGAGGGAAGCCCTGAAATGGCCTAGCAGATGGCGATTACGCGTGTGAGGGAACACTCACAGATTCCAGAATACGTGCAGTGGCATCTGACTTATTGAGTACATAAAAGTGGATGCCGGGTACCCCCCGATCAATGAGGTCCCTGACCTGTTCAATTGCAAATCGAACGCCCACTTCAAATTGTTCGTCCGCATTCTCTCCACACGCACTGAGTTCTGCCTCGAAGTCGGGAGGCAACGTCGCGCCGCATAGTCCAGAAATGCGCTGGATCTGTGCAAGGTTTGTCACGGGAAGAATTCCGGGAACGATTGGAACCCCGATCCCACGATCGGAGCACAACTGCTGGAAACGGAAGAAGTCCGCATTGTCGTAAAAGAGTTGAGTGATCACCAAATCACCGCCGAGTGTTATTTTGCGCTGGAGATTCTCAAGATCTGACTCAGGACTCTCTGCCTCACGATGGGTTTCAGGATAGCCCGCAACAGCAATACCAAATTCGGGGAACGCATCACGGATGAGTGTTACCAATTCACTGGCGTAACGCAAACCATCCTCAGGAGGTTCAAAAGAATCCGAACCCTGCGGTGGATCACCTCGTAAGGCGACAATATTTTTGACATCCCGCTGGAGGGCTTCTTTTAGGTAATGAATCAGCTCCGAACGGGAAAGTCCTACACATGTCAAATGCGATGCGACCGTGCATCCATAGACTTTTCGCACTCGATCAATGATTTCCAATGTCTTGGCTTGTGTTGATCCGCCGGCCCCGTATGTGCACGTGATGTAGCTCGGGCCGAATTCAATCAGTCGCTCCAGATGATCAAATAAAGCTTCCTCTCCGGCCTCCGTTTTGGGCGGGAAAAGTTCAAAGGACAGCCCAAAACGACCACCCTCGTAAGCATCGCTGATCTTCATTCGGTCATCTCCATCATTCCATCATTACGGAGTCGCGGGCCTGAAGCAAACAGACATAACTCTTAGCATCCGACTCCAGCACGTTATAGCACAAGCGGTTCCTCGGTAAGCCCGGCCGCAAACTGATCTCGTTCTGATTGAGTATCGTTGTAAAGGTCGCGTAAAAGTTCTAGGTCGGCGGGCGTTTGTGAGATCCCCCGCCGAGCAAATGTTCTGGATTGAATGGTTGCTGCCACGGTAGGGGGAACGGCTGTCATTTTACCGAATTGTTTGGCGTAGTTAACAAAGGAGGGTACATTTTCAGAAACTGTGCCATAGAGCATGCTGCAAATACCGATCGTCTTCCCGGTGAATATATTTGTTCCGATCGCAGTTTTCGTATAATCCCCAACAAGGCAACCCAGAAACTGCATGCCGGTCGCTATACGCTGATCGCCTACATCAAGGTGGATTTCACCGTAGGTGTTTTTTAGGTTGCTATTCGTGGTTCCTGCACCGAGATTCACCCAACTTCCCAGGAAGCTGTGACCTAAAAATCCGAAGTGTGCTTTGTTGGAGTACGCAGAAATAATCGAGCAACTGATTTCTCCGCCGAGTTTGCAGTTATTCTCCGCAACGGTATGCGACCCGATGGATGCATGCGGCAACACCACCGATTCAGAGCCCAACAGCAACGGTCCCTGGAGGTGCGCATGAGGACCAACCCGCGCGTCGCTCTCGATCACGATTATCCCATCCGAAAGGTCATAGGTCGCCGTGGCATCCATAATGGCCCCCGGTGCTAGAAAAAGACCAGGCGTGGGTTGGTTATATTCCGCGCATCGCGTTCGATAAGCAAGATTGTCAGCCAAGCATTCTAAATGGTTCTGGATAATTTGATGGGGAAATTGAAACGACTGTAAATATATTTTACGGTTGGGTAATTTTTTTTCCGCCAAATTTTTAACGAGTGTTTCAGCAATTAGGTCGCCCGGCGAAAATGTGTCCGATGGAACCAGTGCCGCCAAAATCGTTTCCTGGTCGGTTACGATGCCTGGTTCGGCCGTGGATACCCATTTCTGTAAATGTTCAAGATTATTTTGGTTAGGCACAATTCGACCGTTGATGAATAACAGATAATCATCATCACTTTTATCGACGCCTGATAAAACGTGGCGATCAACCTCGGGAATCGTTCCACTTAGATGGGGTCGGGGAACATGAATTGTCGGTAGGTTTAAGGATTGGATAATTTCTTCCAAACGGTATCCACCACAGGATATCATCGCGGCCGGACGTGCCAAACATGCGGGATAGAGATCTTTGATTTTTCGATCTTCAAAGAGTATGGATCGCATAATTTCTTTTAGGTAGGAGATTATCCGTAAGAGATATTTGGTTTGGTCAGATCCGAATTTTCCACCTTAAGATGATCATAGTTTTCGGTCAACTCGCATTCCTGAACTCTCGCTGAACAGCCCATTTTTTTGCTGTTAGAATTCGCCGGTCGTCCTGGAGAGGTTTTCCGATGCGAAACGCAACACCAAGCATAGACGCCGGAGTGGCGGAATTTGCAGACGCGCTGGATTCAAAGTCCCGTAGAAAAAATTCAATACCCCGGACTCACAATGATTATAGCGTGACGGGGGTTTTCTTATGCCTTGAGAATGATGCCGGAACAGGGGCGGGTGGCCTGCGAATACCCGACCGATGAAGCATTCAATGAAACATAGCCTCGCCAAGTTATCCCAGTGTTTGGTAAAGAATTCTTCACGCCCCTCTCAGAAAAACAACTTTAGAGGCCGCAACAATTCCCTGGCATTATTTCGGATTCTCTTGATTATAAAACCGGTTTTGTGAAGAGTTGGATTTGGCATTCGCCTATCGCTTAACCACGGATTTATCGAAATAAACTGGGACTGCTTTTACTCTATTTGCCTAATACTCTCTGGGCGCGTATCCTCAATCGCTCGACCAATACGCCATAATTAAATTAGAATTTATTAGATTGGCACAAACAATATCATCAGGGTAAGCACTGGAACTGCGGTAATTATTCCAACCATTACCAGCAAGGGAATTATTGGTATAAACACCAGAGCGGTAAAAATGTGGAGCAGGGTGTTTTTTACGTGTTTCCACACTAGATTCCCATTGTCCCCACACAGCAGCAGAGAGAAAGACTGGGGGGGTAACCGCTAGTGGCCGAGTTTTGTCGGAGCGTTGACCGTCGCGGGTGTTCGCTGGTCGCTGTCCTGCTAAACTCTCGCAGATGTAATCACCAACTACCACTGGAGTCCGTCACGATGCAGAAGATGACAATTGCAAAGATCGGATATGTCACCGCCGCCTTCCTGTCTTTTTTGATGTCCAACTATCTTTGGTTTACCGGGCAAAGGGAGGAAGGATTGTACGTGGGAATATGGGTCCCTTCGATACTCGCTTTTGGTGGGTTGATGCTCGCCGGAAGGGAGCGGAAAAGTGGCTGACGTCGTAATCTTCATATTTGGTTGCGTTGTAACCATGCTTGTGTTGGGCGTGACGATCTTGCTCATCTATGGCGCGTATGAAGATCCGCCAGATTAGCGGCCATTCGCCTTGGTTACCAATCGAAAGTGCGCATATCTGCGGGAGGTTTTGCAACGGATGCGGTGAGATTTCCTGACGCGTAGGCCGTAGGACAGTTGTCCCTACCCAGCAGCCGAGAGAAGGAGTGGGGTGGCGATGACAGTCTTACTCACTGGGCGAGTAAGGTAATGCCTTTAGTGCTGAAATTCCTCTTGGCATCATTGCCTAGATAAAACCCTGAGGGTTTTTTGTCAGCCTGGACGCTGCCGATACAGCAGGGGAGTTGTGGGATTAATTCGGCTCCCAAAAAGGGTGCAATGAAACATCTGATGAAACATCGGCTATTTCGCCTCTGGTGATGGAGCAGGGGAGCGAATCCCAACCACCTTTACAACCTACATATAAAG
>CEVF01045850.1_pt1 | contig 13304 bp, 12 predicted proteins | sample 356441 | NCBI WGS metagenome assembly CEVF01 (sample SAMEA2622765, study PRJEB7988) | marine metagenome | biome: marine biome (ENVO:00000447); feature: surface water layer (ENVO:00002042); material: "saline water (ENVO:00002010), including plankton (ENVO:xxxxxxxx)" | depth 5 m
AATAATTTGTACATAAATAATGATATATCAATAAATGGTGATATATCTTGTAGCGATATATGTAGTAATGATATATCATGTAACATTTTATATGCACAAACAAAAATATTTATAGGAACACAAGAATTCACTGCATCATCATCATCATCATCATCATCATCATCATCATCATCAGGATTAACAATGGGTGGACCAATTCCAAGTGATGATAGATTGAAACATAATGAAAAAAATTTAACAAATACATTGAATACTATAAAAAGTTTGAATCCAATAGTATATGATAAAACTACTACTTTTAAAAATATAGATTATACAGGTGAAATAACAGAACCATATATTAAAGAAATAGGTTTAATAGCCCAAGATGTAGAAAAAATAAATGATTTAAGTTTTAGTGTAATAAAAGGTTCAGAAACCGAACCATATAAATTAAATTATAATAATATATTTAACTATTGTATTGCTGGATTAAAAGAATCAATTATAACAAATGAAACAAGTTATAATATAATAAATAGTAAATTAAACAATATAGAATTTAATATGAACAATATAATAAAAGTGAATCAAATTCAAAGTTTAAATGATATTTTTGAAATAATAAATAATCAAAATAAAATGATAGAAAATTTATCAAAAGAAATAGATATTTTGCGTCTAAAAATAAATAATTTATAATGATAGTTTAATATAAAATTGATATTATTTAATAATTATATCTTGATTAATATATAATTATTCAATAATAACATATGAAAATTGCATCATGGAATGTTGCTGGACTCCGTGCTAGAATAAAAAATTATAATTTTGATTTTTTACACAATGAAAATATTGATATTTTATGTATTCAAGAAACAAAATGTGAACCAGATCAAATAAAATTAAATGAAATTATAGAAAATAATTATCCTTATAGATATTGGGCTTCATCTAATGGAATTACACAAAGAAAAGGATTAAGTGGCACAAGTATTTGGTCAAAAATAAAACCAATAAATATGTTACCAACTCCATGTTTTGATAGTGAAGGTCGAATAATTGTATTAGAATTTGAAAAGTTTGTTTTAATTAATGTTTATGTGCCAAATTCACAATCAATAACAAGTGATAGATTTACATATAGAGAAAATTTCAATAATAATTTATCAAATTATGTAAATGAATTAATAACTTCTACAAATAAAGAATTAGTTTTGTGTGGTGATTTTAATGTAGCTCTAACAGAACTAGATGTATCAAATTCAAAACAAAAATTAAATAAAGTAGCTGGACATTTGCAGATGGAAATTACTATGTTCAATGATTTATTGAAAGAAAATAAATTAACAGATATATTTAGATTATCAAAAGAACAAGATAGAATTTCAACATATTGGTCAAACTTTTTGAAACAAAAAAGAGCAAATACAAATGGATGGAGGTTAGATTATATATTAATTACATATAATTTAACAAAATCAGTGAAATCATTAAAAATTTGTGATGAAATAATGTCATCAGATCACTGTCCAATATTTATTGAATTAGAATTATAAATAATATTTTGGGTTGTTATGGGCAAATTATTTTATAAAATACTTAATATTATTAATGTTGTTATTATCAATATGTATATTTCATTATTATTATTATTATTATTATTATTATTTAAATTTTACAGGTGCAGAAATAATTTAATTTATGAAAATATTTTTATTACCTTGAAATTTATTAATTAATTCATTTTTTTTTATTTCAAATTTAGTAGGTGGATAATCAATATCCCATTTTTCCAGTGTTTCTTCATCAATAATAATATCTTCTAATAATAATTTATCATAATTGTACAACATGTATTTTATAGTTCTAGCAATTATTCCACGAGAATAGTTACAAGGTAGAAATAATTTATTTTTGGTATTTCTATAATTATTAGAGTCAATAAAATGAAATTTTTTTTTAGATATATAATCTATATTTTTTGTATCAATATATTTATAATTACTACGATAGGTATTAGTATATGCCGATGTCAAAAATATATTATGTGCATCTAAATGTGCATTATTATAAATTTTTATAAATGATTTGCAAAAAATATGTTCAGCTGTTAATATATTATGATTTGTATTATAATATATATTATTGTATATATCATAATTAAGATCATTTTTTCTATACATTAGTTTAATAGTTTTAATATTATGAAATTTTAATGAAAAATTAGATTGTACAAATAAAAAAAAGATTAATATTTTATTTAAAAACATAAATAAATATAATATAATATTGTAAAATTTATTTAATATGATATAAATAAATATAATATTAAAAATACAATATAATATAAAAAGATTTTCTAAAATATAAACATAAGTATTTAATAATGTCATCATACATAAATGATTCAAATGTATTAACTATAAAGACTGTACAAATTGCACCATTTCGTATTTTGATGAGTGCATTAAAGGATATACTATTAGATACTAATATAATTTTCACAAAACAAGGTATAAAAATTATAAATATGGATAAATCACATACAATATTAGTTCATCTATTTTTAAAAGCGGATAATTTTGAAGTATATGAATGTTTATATGATAAAATTATTATAGGTGTAAATATGTTACATTTATTCAAATTAATTAGTTCAGTTGATAATGATGATACATTAACTATTTTTATAGAAAAAAATGATTATACGGACGGTGTTATAACAGAACTAGGTTTAAGATTTGAAAATGGAGATATAAAACAATGTAAAACACAAAAATTGAGATTAATAGAACCAGAAAATGAAGAACACGATATACCAAATGTAAATTATTCATCAATTATTAATATGCCATCAGTTGATTTTCAAAAGATAATTAGAGATATGGCAAATATATCGGAAAAATTAGAAATAAAATCGGTATGTGATGAACTTATATTTATATGTCGTGGTCAATTTGCAAATGCTGAAATTAGAAGAACAGAAATGTCTGGTTCTATGCAATTTATTCAAAAACAAGAATTAACAAAAATTATACAAGGAGAATTTTCATTAAAAAATTTAGTATATTTTATAAAATGTACTAATTTATGTAGTCAAATTGAAATTTATTTAGAAAATAATATGCCATTAATTGTTAAATATAATGTAGCTAGTTTAGGAGAAATAAAATTATGTTTAGCTCCTTTACCATCTGCATAATAATTTATTAAATTTTTGTAAATATTTATATATTTTAGTACAATATATAAATATTTTATATTATATGAATTATGATAAACAAATTATATTAATAAACAAATATATTTCAAAAAATAAAAATAAAATAATCAATTTTTATAAAAATTCTTATAGATGCGCTATTTGTTGTGAATTAGATTTAATATCAAATGCATCTAAATATAAATGTATAAATAATCATTGCATACATGATCATTGTTTATATAATTGGTTAATAAAATCAGATACTTGTCCTATTTGTAGAGTTGATATGAATTATAAATTAAATTTATTAAATAATATTTCTGAATATGAAATAGAAAAATTAGATAAAACTTTGAAAATGAAAATCAATAATTTGAATTACAATAATAATTTAGTAAATGATTTAAAAAAAGCTATATATTATTGTAATATTATAAAATTAGGATATGAAGATATAAAAAATAATAACAAAAATAATTATATAAAACCATACGATATTTTAATTAGTTACAATTTTTTGTTTATATATTTACCTAATATATTGAATCAAATTATTTAATATAACAATTTATGTTGTTTGAATATACATAAATGTTTATCAATATTACATAATTCATGAATTTTAAAAGGATCATATACATTATCCTGTTCTTCATTATTTAATAAATTTGAAAATATTTTGTTATTTTTCATATGTATTATATCATTCAACCATAATTTGATAATACAGAAATTTTTTTTTGGACTTATTGATATACCATTTATATTATATAATATTTCAGTATCATCTATTAATGTATTACCAATTAATAAATAACATAATTTTTTCCATACATCGTGAACTATATCATTTGATATTTTATATGAAAAACATCCTCCTTGAGAATTATTAGAATCTTCCCATATTGGTTTTACATCATTTTTCATAATAAATAACATACATTTTGTTACCAATTCGCTATTCATATATTCTAATAATACTATTGAATCCTCTAATTTATTAAATGTTGTTATTTTCTTATAACTATTTAATGCCCAATTTATATCTGTTGGTAAATGAATATATAATGTCCAACTATCTTTTAATAAATTCATTATATATTATATTTTATTAATATTATTTTTATATATATTTGTATTATTATTATTATTATTAATTTATTTTCGTTTCATAATATGGTTCTGGACCACAATATTCACTCCGTCTTGTTGGATTATCATAGCAACTATAACTTATATCATTTGGTATATTTTGATTTGAATAAAATGAATTTCTGTTTATTTTCAATTGATTATTTTCAAATATTAATTTATCATGTTTATTATCAAAAAATCTTTTATTTATATTTTTTTCATAAAAATTATTTATTGCGTTCAAATATGTATTTATAACATTCACTGATACTTTATTATCATTATCTACATTATTATACAAATTATTATTTAATGAATCAATATAAATATTTTCCATTTCTCTATCAATTGCTGGAGTGTCTTGTGTATTTTTATAAGCTTTCCAAGTAGTATCATCATAATTATCTGTTTTACCAATTCGTGTAAAAAAATAATTACTATTATCTATTATATTTAAATCATATGGATTATCTGGTTTTGTTAAATCATCAAAATACATATTTTCATTATATAAATTTTGTGTTTCATGAGTTCTACCACTACAATCCATATATTCATCTGCCATTAATATTCTATTTCTATCATGTATACTAGGAACATAACTATTATTTTGTTTATAATTTTTTATATAATCACTTACTTGAGTTTTTGTAAATGGTACATATTTTATAGTATAATATGAAACATCACTTACACTTATCATATTTAATAAATCATACTTTATATTATAATAATAATCATCATATAAGGGATCATTATCATCTAAATTTTTCAAATAATTTTTTATTATATTTATACTAATATCTGTTGTTTTTTTAAAATTGCTTCTATTTTCATCATTATTATCATAATTATTCATTAATGTTTTCTCATTAGTATCTAGATTTTCATCTGGAATATCATCTGGAATATCATTAACTGTTCGGTAAGTTTTTCTATATTTTATTTCATATACATTCAAATAATCTAATAATTCTCTTTTAGTTAATGATTCATCTAAAAATACTGAACTTAAATCTATACTATATTTATAAAAAACTGCACCACTTATATCATTTTTTACTTGTAAAATAGTATCATCGTGTATATTTTTATTATGTATTATAGTTTGATCTTTACACATTTTATTTGCCGTGTTTTTATCTAAAAATGAAGTTAAATCAAGTTGATAACGATTTAAGTTAGCACAATTGCTTTCTAATCCTAACTCTTTATTTATTGTTTTTAAATTATTTGTATATATACTTTCATTACAACATAGATAATCTTTATAATTTTTCACAAAATTATTAGATTCGTCTAACATACAACTATTTCCTATAGATTCCCATTCACAAAATACTAAATTAATATCTATTAAACTTATATCATATATATTTCTACCATTAGATCGAGTTTTTGATTCATTTATATTAAAACTTAAATCATATATCGGTTTGCAATTACCAGAATATGGTTTAGCACTACATGAATTACAATTGTCTAAAATATTTTCATAAAATTCTTTTAATGATTTGTTATTATTTAATTTGTAAATACAAAAAAACATAATTACTAAAAATATTATTATCAAAAATAATATTTTATTTGTATATTTTAAATTTTTTAAAATGTTTTTCATATATAATTTATATATATATATATAAATTGTATATTTATTTAATATAAATTGTATATTTATTTAATATATTTATTTAATATTTTTTTTATTATTGTTTTTTTAAACACTTTGCCCAAAACCACAAAAAACCTAATAGTGATGTTACGATAATATATAAACAACCATACACTACAAATCTTTTTGTTGAAACTTTTTTATCATCAGAATTAAATATACCATCACTTATAAAATAAGTAACAAAAAATGCAGCTATACAAACAAGCACTATAACTATTCTAAACAACATCAATATATATATATCTTTTACACCAACAAACGTAATAATACCATTTGATTTTCCAGATTGACTATCTTTTGTATCTGATATTCCATATTCATTTAAACTAAAACTAAATGGATTGTAATGTTTTACTATCAGCTTAAGTATAAGTTTGCCAGATTCTAACATTTAATGTATATTTTATATAATCTAATATAATTTAATATAAAATAAAAAAATTATATAAAATAATATAAAATAATATAAAATAAATATTATTTTATTAAAATATCATTATATTGATTGTTAACCAATATAAATTTTCCATTTTTATATAAACAATTCAAATCTTCTGAATTAGTGTATGTGCAAGTGCTTCTTAAACCTCCTAAATAATCATTTAATGTGTTTATTAATTTACCTTTGTATTTTATTTTTAAATATCTACCTTCAGATGTTCTATATTTTAATGTATTATTATTATCATAATGATTTTGTATTGCATGTTCAGAACTCATACCATAAAAAATTTTATATTTTTCATTGTTTATTTCTAATATATCTCCTGGATTTTCATCATGACCAGCAAAACTACCGCCTACCATTACAAAATCTGCACCAGCAACAAAAGCTTTTGCTACATCACCAGGACAAGTTATACCTCCATCACTTAAAATATGAAATTTTTTATTATTTATAGAATACTTTTTAGCATATTCAGAACATTCTAATATACATGATAATTGAGGCATACCAATACCTGTTTTTATTCTGGTTGTACATGCTGAACCAGAACCTATACCTATTTTAATAATATCTATACCTATATCTATTAAATTTTTAACACCATCAATTGTACATACATTTCCAGCACAAATTATTTTATTAGAATATTTTAGTCTGATTTTTTTACAAAATTCATAAAAATTATTTATATAACCATTAGCAATATCTATACATATATATTTGCAATTGAAATTATCTAATATTTCAACTAAATTATTATAATCATTATCGGATATACCCGTAGAAATCATAAATAATTCAGGATTTAAATCTATATCAAACTTTTTTTTAAAATTTAAAAAATCATTTAATTTATAAAATTTATTAAATACAGTAATCATATTATGTTCATGTAGAACATTATATACTTCAAATGTTCCAGTAGTTGTCATATTTGAAGCCATTATTGGTATACCATTATAAGTTTGATTATTGTTAAAATTTTTAGTAACATTTAAATTTACAGAATCTCTTGAATTTATACTAGATTTACAAGGTAATATTAATACATCTTTAAAATCATAATATTTATCATCACTATAAAATTTACTATTTTTCATAATATAAAAATAATAAAAATAATATTTAAATTATTTTTATATGTTTTTTTTCAATATCAAAAAATATATTATTATATTATTTTAATAAAGTATATATATGTCAGAAACAGATAATGAAATAGATTTAGATAGTATTAATAAACCTATTTATAAAGATGCAATTGAATTAATGAATTTTGATAGTATAGAAGGTGATGACTTAGTGGCGCGCTATAACAATTGTTTTGACCGTGATAGTAATGATAAAAATAAAAAGAATTTTATGATACAAAATGATTTTGATTACAAAAAATTTTTTGTAATAAGATCTAATCGTAGATTAGAACCAGATACCGATCAGCTTGATTATAGTAGTATAATCGATGTAAGTGAACCATATATTAGAACAAATAATAATCAGGATATTGAAGGTCTTAATGGTGATTTTAAAGAAATATGGAGAAATAATTTAAATGATGAAGTTAATTTATTTATAGATTCTATTATAGCATGTACTATAATAAAACATAAATTTCAATATCAAAAAACACATAATTTAATAGAATGTAACAAAGTACTAGAAAATATTGGATGTTATTGTATTTATCCATTTATTGAACTCAATACTAGCACTGAAGATGATGCTACTACATCTACAACATATAAAATTTCATTACCTAAAATATTAAAATTACCAACACAAGATATTTTGAATAATAACAATTATGCAGAAAAAGAAGATATTTGTCCTATGTTCAATGTTGATGATAATAACGATAAAAATGACTTACAATTTTTAGAATCTATAGATATATCTATAGATGATCAAATAACATATCAAACTATGAAGGACAAAATAAAACAATCATATTTCATCAAAAATATATTGTATACTGATGAAATGGATAATAAAAAATATAATGAATTAGGTGTGAATTTTGCAGATGGAATAAACAATCTTATTGAACATAATATTTACAAAGAGTTTATAAATATGTATGAAAATTATAGTAATAATGAAAATAAGTTTTCTAAATATTTAATAGAACCTCCATCTACTGATGCTGACCCAAATAATGGTTCAACTGCTAATGAAATATATGTTGGACAAACTGGTTTAACGGATAGTACTACTATAAGTACTAATAATAAATATTTGTTTCCTATACATATTATACCAAAACCTTCATCTTCAAAAATAAACGAACTACAAAAAAGTATACAAAAACATGTTCAAGAACAGATAGATGATATATATAGTAAAATACCTAAAGTTCACAAAACTTATACCAAGTTAGTATACAAAAAAATGATAATAAATTCTATATATTTTACAAGTGAAACATATAGAAAAGATAACAGTCAATCACCATCTATTACAGATAAAACTGGTAATCGTATTAAGAATAATTTGTGGACTAAATATAGCTATAAAGATGATTTATACGCAGATGTAAGTAATAATAAAAATATAGTAGGCTTAAATCAACAGGAAATTTCTGAAGACAACGGTGATAAATTTTTACATTATCATTTTGTAATAGATGTTGCCTTTCCTATATGTAATACTAATCCTATTAGATCAGGTTTAACAGACGTTCTTTTAAGTAATAATTTAATTGTTATTATTTTATCATATTTAACGGGCATTATACTTCATGCATTAGTATCATGTTGTTTAGAATTTTGGTTGCAATATGGAAGTGGAACAGAATGTATTTATATTACAAATACTTGTAAAAATATTGGTAATATTAAAGATCATCATATATCTTTAATTGAATATTATTTTAGATATAGATTGAACAATTTTCCATATCAACATTGTATGGCTAACATAATACAAAGTGGTGGTAATATAAGAAAATTTAATTATCCATCTTTTGGAACAGACGAAACAAGAAAGTGTATACCCGAAGATTCACGCTCTATGTATGATAATAAACGTCCATTTCCATATAATATAGTTGATTATGCTGAAAAAAATTTTGATGCTGAAAGTATAAAATATTTATTTAGAATAATTTTCATATTTATATTATGTTTTTTATTGCCATTTAGATTTTTATTCAACAAGAGTTTAGATAAATTATCTTATTTTTATAATAAGTATATTATCAAGAGTAAATTAATATCAAGTATATTATTTATATTATTACCATTAACGATTCCCTTTATGGCAATATTAATTGTTTTATCATTAGGATTGTCTTTATTATTATTTTTTCTTTATTCATTACTATCTATTGTGCATGTTATTTCAGCTATGATAGTTCCAGCTTATTATTATAATGATAGCGTATGGGCTAAAATAACTGGTTTATTAGGTTCAATATCTGGATTCGGAGTACTTTGTTTACTTATAATGTTGATATATGAAAGTGCAATAAAAACTAAAGATCATTCAGAATGGTATAAATTATCAGTTTTTTGGAAGTTTATCATAATAATTGTAGGAATCACTTCAACTTTTATTTTGTTTTTAATAAAAAATGTTATCGAAATAAAAGATCCTATGTTAAATGAAATAGGTTTCAATAAAAAATTTGATCGTTTTTATAAAATATTATTTGAAATTTTTGATTATGAAAATTTACAATCAAAACAAAAAAATGAGTTAAAAAATAATAGAATTGAAAATGAGGTATATAGAGAAGATGGTAATAGAAAATCTAAACCTTTATATGAGTGGTTAGCTACTAAATCAAGTAAAATATCAGTATTTATGTTTAAGGTTATATTATTAGTTGTAACTGTAACAAGTTATTTTTTTAACAATGATGACAAATATAATAAAACTTTTTTAAAGATAATTTCAGTTTTAGTTTCATTATTAGTATATTCAATTTTAACTAATGGTTTAAATGCGTTTTTTGTACATTCAGCTGAAAAACAATATAGATTTGTATCTCCAGAAGTAGAAGTGTGTACTAAAACTTTTTTATCTCGCTTTTGTGGTAAAAAAGACGAGTTTCCTTATAAACTTGCTGTATTTTTAAAAGGTCTAGCTTGGTTTTTTATGGGTGGTTTAATAGCAAGTATGACTGTGTGGTCATCTATTGAAGGTGGAAACAGGTTTGAAGAGGAGTTTGAAACTATAAATAGAGATAAACAAAATAAAACTGAAAATCCTGCTAATTCAGAAGGTGGAATTAAAGTATACAATAAGTTAAATATAGCAACAAAAAATTCATTAGATATAGCTGAATTTATTATATTTTTAAAAAAAATAGTGTATTTATTATGTCTTTCTATCGTAATGTTTTTTACAGTTCTATTATTACCATTTATTCTGGTAATATTAACAATATTTATATTTTTGGAAATTTTATATATATTTATAATAGTTCCTTTTACTAAAGGCGGTCATTTCTTTTTTAGAATAATGAAAAATAGATATAAAATATTAACATATTTATTATGTATAGGAGTAATTGCTAATATTAAACAACGAGAAATGTTTGGTACAAACAATACAAATATAGTAGTTTATACTATGTCTGGAATATTAGGATTTATAATGATTTACAATTTTGTAAATGAATGATGAATGATGAATGATGAATCATAAATGATGTATAATGTATAATGTATAATGTATAATGTAAAATGTATAATGAATAATATATAAATAATAATTTAATAAATATAAAAGATTTAAAAAGTAATAATTTATAATTTATATTATGACTAAAAATCAAAAATCAAAGAAAAATTTGCCTTTAGTAAGTATATGTACTCCAACATTTAATAGAAGACCTTTTTTTGAATATACTATTAAATGTTTTAATCATCAGGATTATCCAAAAGATAAGCTAGAATGGATTATTATTGATGACGGCAGCGATCCAATAGAGGATTTAGTTAAAACTATAGAACAAGTTAAATATTTTAAATATGATGAAAAAATGCCTCTTGGTAAAAAAAGAAATATAATGCATGAAAAATCAACAGGAGATATAATAGTTTATATGGATGATGATGATTATTATCCACCAGAACGAGTATCACATGCTGTTAATATGTTATTAACTCATCCATCAGCATTATGTGCTGGTGCAAGTGAAATATATATATGGTTTAAACACATACAAAAAATGTATCAATTTGGTCCATATGGGCCCCAACATGCTACAGCTGGAACATTTGCATTTAAAAAAGAATTATTAAAAGATCATAGTTATAATAATAATGCTTCATTAGCAGAAGAAAAAGAATTTTTAAAAAATTATACAGTTCCATTTGTTCAATTAGAACCAAAAAAAACAATATTAGTATTTTCTCATATACATAATACATTTGATAAAAAAAAATTATTAGAAAATGGAGAAAATAAATATCAAAAAGTATCTGATAAAACAGTTGAAGAATTTGTAAAAGATGATGAAATAAGAGATTTTTATATGAATAAAATTGAAGGGTTATTAGAAAATTATGAACCAGGCGATCCATCTAACAAACCAGACGTTTTAAAACAAATAAAAGAAATAGAAGAAGAACGCAAAAAAATGATGGAAAATAATAATGGAGGTAAAATTGTTTTAAATCAAGATGGTCAACATATTGAATTAAATAATGAACAAATAGTTGAAATACTTAAAAAACAACAAGAACATATTAAAGAATTAATATCTGCACATAAAGAAAAAGATAAATATATTGAAATATTACAAAATAAAATATCTAGTGAATCATCTAATAACAATAATCATAATAACAATAATAACAATAATAACAATAATAACAACAATAACAATACTATAATAGAAAAAATTAATCAATTAGAAAATGTATTAAATGAAATAAAAATATTATGTTTGTAATTTATATATATGAATAAATTTTGTATAAATATAATTATAATAAATATAATTTTTGTCACAATATATTTATTGTATGATATATTTTCTAATGTAGAAAATTCATTTGATAAAAGAAATTATAAATATTTACAGGTTGTTAATAATACTAATAAAAGTAAATCATATAATATATTAATTAAAATAACATTATTAATTATATTTTCTTTGATAACCTTAGTATTTTGTAATCTTGGTTTACAAATATTAAGTTGGATTCCTACAATATTATTGTTTTTAACATTTTTTATGTTATTTAATTTTCCATTATATATATATATAACTAATTCTGAACTTGATGAAAATATAGAAGAAGCAGAAGAAGCAGAACCCGAAGAAGAGCTTAATGATGAATGTTTAAATGAAGATAATTTATTAGAAAAAAATAGAATAGATAGAGATTATGTAAGAAATCAATTATATAATTTAGTAATTAATCATTATGATAATGATGGACAGAATTTTGAAATAAATGAAATAAAATTATATAATGATGATATATCATGTAATGATGATTCGTCTTATAATGATATTTCTTTTAATGATTTATATGATGATGAAAAATTATTTGTAAAAGAATATGTCAATAATATACCATTTATTAATAAATTTGAAATGAATTTAAATCATTTAATTGATACATTTTATGAATGTTGTTTATAAAAATATAGATATTAATTATTAGGTGCGCAATATTTTACATATATATTTTATATTAAATATTAAATATTAAATATTAAATATTAAATATTTAATATTTTGCATATATATATATATATAATGAGTTCTACGCAGTTTTTAATGGTTAATCCTTTATATGATATGAGTGGGGGTTTTACTGATGCTAGTACAAATATTATTTATGAAGTAAATGCATCTAGAAATTTTATAAATTTAATAGGTGACATATCAAATG
>CEVF01032953.1_pt1 | contig 13297 bp, 6 predicted proteins | sample 356441 | NCBI WGS metagenome assembly CEVF01 (sample SAMEA2622765, study PRJEB7988) | marine metagenome | biome: marine biome (ENVO:00000447); feature: surface water layer (ENVO:00002042); material: "saline water (ENVO:00002010), including plankton (ENVO:xxxxxxxx)" | depth 5 m
GCCACCTGTTGCAACGGCTTTTCCGCCAGTATCAGGGCGCCAAGCTTACGCACGTGACGCGCCACCACCATCCCCCGCTTGTCATCCCAGAGGGCCTCTTCCCGCTCTTCGATGTGCGCAGCCAGGTCCTGCTCCAGATCTGCAAGGTCCACCGGCGCCGCCAGATAAATCGTCGCCTCCCGGGCCTTGCCGTCCAGGTCCGCGGCCACCAGCCAGTCCTCCCGGGCCATCGGATCATGCTCCCGCAGGCTCGCCCCCTTGCCATTACTGAGCTGGTAGCGCGGCGCCTCGCCGGAACGGCGGCGGGCAATGCGGTCCGGATATGCCTGGGCTAAAACCCGGCCCACCTCGGTGGCACCGGGCACACTCCGAGACACCGGCTCCCGGCACAACCGTTTCGCCGCCTGCCGCACCGCCTGCAACCGGGTCGTATCCAGACCCATGGGTGGCCGTACTCCCCGAACCATCCGGATCCGTTCGTGCAAATCCGCACCGGAGCCCGGCCCCAGCAAATCACGCTCTTCCAGCAGTGCCGCCAGTTCCGCCGCCAGCTGGCCAAACCCCAGAGCCTGCCCCCGGATAACCATATGGGCCAAACGGGGATGCAACCCCAGATCCCGGGCGGCCTTGCCGTGATCGGTAATAGCACCGTCAGTATCCAGCAAATCCAGCCACTGCAATAACTCCACCGCCTGCTGCCAGTGCGCGTTCGGCGGCGCATCAATCCAGGCCACCTGCTCCGGCGACCGGGCACCCCACTGGGCCAGCTCCAGCACCAGCGGTGCCAGGTCCGCCTGCTGGATTTCCGGCGGCGTGTAATCCGCCAGCCCGAACTGCTCTGATTCACTCCACACCCGGTAGCACACTCCCGGCTCAACCCGTCCGGCCCGGCCTTTACGCTGTTCGGCCGAGGCTTTGGACACCCGGCCGGTGATCAGGCGGGTCATGCCACTGTTGGGATCAAACACGGCCCGACGCTGCTGGCCGGCATCAACCACCACCCGCACGCCTTCAATGGTCAGGCTGGTCTCAGCAATGGCGGTGGCCAGAACCACCTTGCGAGAACCGTCCGGGGCCGGCGCAATGGCCCGGTCCTGTTCGTCGGCCTTGAGGTTGCCGTACAAGGGCGCCAGCACCACGTTATCCGGCAGTTGCCCCGCCAGCTGTTGCGCCACCCGGCGAATTTCACCGGCCCCGGGCAGGAACACCAGCACCGAGCCAGCCTGGTCTCCCAGGGCCTCCAGCACCACCGCCGTTACGTGATCCACCATCCGGGCATTGCGGAACAGGGGCCGATACAGGACATCCACCGGAAACGCCCGGCCTTCACTGGAAATCACCGGCACGTCCCCCAGCACCCTGGCAATGGGCGCGGTATCCAGGGTCGCGGACATCACCAACAGGCGCATGTCTTCCCGCAGCGCCTGCTGGCTCTCACGCACCAGGGCCAGCCCCAGATCGGCCTGCAGGGAGCGTTCATGGAACTCGTCAAACAGAACGGCGGCATAGTCTTCCAGCATGGGGTCGTTCTGGATCAGGCGGGTGAGTATGCCCTCGGTCACCACTTCGATCTGGGTATTGCCGGAAACTCTGGTATCCAGTCGGGTGCGATAGCCCACCGTCTGCCCCGGTGCTTCCCCAAGCTGCTTCGCCATATACCGTGCCGCAGACCTAGCTGCCAGTCTCCTGGGCTCCAGCATCAGGATCTTCCGGTTCTCCCGCCAGGGGGCGTCCAACAGAGCCAGCGGAACCCTTGTCGTTTTACCTGCACCCGGCGGTGCCTGCAGTAAGGCTGTGGTGCCTTGATTCAGGGCTTGTTTTAGCTCTGGGAGTATGTGTTCTATTGGGAACATTGGGTGTGGTTGGGTTTAGCCTGGGAGTTTTGGGAATGGCGTAGCGGAACTGCCGTCCAACGCAGCGCTTTGTATGAGCTAATAGCAAACACGCTCCGCTATCACACTGGCGGTAGATTCAGTTGCTCCAGATAGTGGTTGTGCTTGCTTGAAGCTTCGGAAATGCGTTTTTCGATGGCGCCCAATTGCTCATGAACCGCTGCCAGGTCGATCTCTGGCTCAGGCTTAGCCGTACTGACATAGCGGGAGATATTGAGGTTGTAGTCGTTTTTCTCTATCTCCTTCATGCCAACACGCCGTGCATAACGTTCAATTTCATCTGGGCGCTTCTGGTAGGTATCGACAATCTTGTCAATATGCTCCGACAAGAGCTGATTCTGGCGTTTACCCTTTTCAAAATGCTCGGCGGCGTTGATAAAGAGTACATCATCAGGCTTTTTGCACTTTTTCAGTACAAGAATGCACACCGGGATGCCGGTGGAGAAAAACAGGTTGCTCGGCAGACCTATGACCGTATCGATATGGCCGTCTTTGAGCAGCTTGGTACGAATGCGGCTTTCCACACCGCCTCGGAACAGCACGCCGTGGGGCAGAATGATAGCCATAGTGCCCTCGTCGCCGAGGAAGTGGAAGCCGTGTAGAAGAAAAGCGAAATCAGCCGCGGACTTTGGGGCTAGGCCATAGTTTTTAAAGCGGAAATCTTCGCCAAGCGCCTCGCTGGGTTGCCAGCGGTAGCTGAAAGGCGGGTTGGCCACCACCGCATCGCACTGGAGCTTCTTGGCCGGGTTCATCTCGTTGAGCATATCCCAGTCGTTGGTCAGAGAGTCGCCGTGGTGAATCTCGAACTCGCTATCCTTAACCCCGTGCAGCAGCATGTTCATGCGTGCCAGGTTGTAGGTGGTGATGTTCTTTTCTTGCCCGTAGATTTTGCCGATGCCATGTGGCCCCATTTGGTTGCGTACATTGAGCAGCAGCGAGCCGGAGCCGCAGGCGAAGTCCATCACGTTGTTGAGCTTTTTCTTCTTGCCGGTGGCGGGCTCCTGGCTATCGAGAGTGACGATGCGCGAGAGGATGGTGGAGACCGTTTGCGGAGTGTAGAACTCCCCGGCCTTTTTACCGGAACCGGCGGCAAACTGGCCGATCAGGTACTCGTAGGCGTCGCCAAGGATGTCGCTGTCGGTGGAGAACTGTGCAATTCCCTCGGCAATCTTGGTGATGACGGTGCAGAGCTTGTCGTTGCGCCCCTTGGGTGTCCGGCCCAACTTTTCCGAGTTGAGATTGATCTCCGAAAACAACCCCTGAAAGGTACTGGCAAAAGATTCGTTCTCGATGTGCTTGAAGCCGCTCTCCAAGGTTCGCAACAGCTCGTCGTCCTGGGTGCGGGCGCGCTCATAGATGCTGCTCCATAGGTAGTCCGGGTGGATCACATAGTGCACCTTGCGGCGCATCTGTTTTTCAAAGGCGGGCACATCTCCGGCGTTATCCGCGTACCAAACCGCCAGCGGCGCGCGCCGGTCGTCCGCCTCTAGCCTGGGGTAGTCCGGCCCCAACTCCTTTTTTGCCGCCGCCTCGAAGTTATCGGAAAGGTAGCGCAGAAACAGGAACGACAGCATATAGTCGCGGAAGTCGTCGGCGTTCATCGCCCCGCGCAGGTCGTCGGCGATGGCCCAGAGGGTCTTGCCCAGTTGGCTGAGTTGCTCTTTGGTCATGCGTTTGCGCTCTCTTGCGTCGGTTCCAGAAATAGTTCCGGGTTAAAACGGTAGTTGTTCATAAAGTCCCGCAGGATCTTGCGGAAATAGTCCTTGTTCTCCGGCAGCATTTCCTGAGGTTCGTACAGGGAATAGTTGCCATGGCTGAGCACGTTGACCAGCCGGGCGTGGAGAATGCCGTCCGGGTCGTCGCTGTCCTGCTTGAGGCACGCTGAGAAGTTACGGAAGCCGTGGAACGTGGCTGTCTTTTCCATAATGTTGCGCAGGATATTGAAGTGATAGGTATAGACCTCACCCGACTCCGCCACCTCGTGCAGTTGTTTTAGCAGGGCTACATGATGATAGCGCGGTGTCTCACCGGTATCGGCAAGCCGGAAATGGTCGGCCTCCTTGCTCAGGAAGCCCTTGACCGCCTTGCTCAACTCGTTGCACATCACGTTGAAGAACAGATGATGATGCGTCGAGATCACTGTTTTGATCTGTCCGTTGGCATTCTTCAGCAGTTGTGCCAGGTGGCTGGCCACGGCAATGGCGTTATTGTCGTCCAGCGATGAGATGGGGTCATCGATATACAGGTACTTCACCCAAGCATAGGGTGAGCCTTCTTCCTGATCCACCGCCAACTGGGCGACGGCGAGAAAAAAGCACCAGACAAAGATATTCTCCTCGCCGCGTGAGATCTTGATGGGGATGGGCGCGCCCTCGGCGTCTTTGTCCCGGAAGAAAGTGACTTCCCAGGTCTCGTAGTCGATCAGGAAGTCAAAATCCGCATAGCGCGCCAGCAGCGGGCCAATGCGATTTTCCATCTCCAGTTCTTGCAGGCCGTCGAAAAAATGGGAATCACGATTCAACCGCAACACCCGCTTGGCGTCGTTCTCCAGGTCGTTATCCCAGTAGAATAAGTCCTCGGTGAAGGCATTGAAGTATAGGGTGTCGCGTGTTTCTTCCTCTCCATCCACTTGCTTGCCCAGCTCTTTGAAGGCCATAGACAAGCGCGTCTTTCCGGTGCCGTTAAAGGCAAACAGCAGGACATATCTCTTCGTCTCCAACCGTTCGCGCAACTGCATCGCAAGCTTAGGGAGATTTTCGAATGTGTGGCTGGTTGTCATTCCTCCACCCCATCTATAATTTGCCACGCCTTCCGATAGACGTTCCCATCAGGGCCAAGAGCTTCTGACCAGTCTTGCTGTGATAATGACGCGAGGCGCTGCCGGATTGCTGGCAGGGACTCTCTTGCGCTGAGGTTCAAAGTCCGGGCAAGCGGTGTTGCCGCTCGCCGGGGGACGCCAAGCAAGCGTAAGGTAATAGCCTCGTCAGTGGAGACGCCGTAGAAAACCTGCGAAGGAAGATTGGCCAGTCGGTTACGCTCTTCCTCCGGCAGGTCTGAGGCTGTGATCGCCATCAAGGCATTCAACCCCCAGGAAGAGGTTTGTGCGAGCTTGCCAAAGAGGTTCTGCCCACACTTGGTCAAGGCATCAACCTCATCTTCCCCGTCTTTACGGAAATGGCGGTTAGCGATGGTGGCGATCTCTTCGCCATTAACCCAGTCTTTCAGGATAAGTGCGAGTTTGTCGCCATCGGGTGTTCTTCCCCCGAGGACAGTCTCCAGGTTGCCTCGCAACTCAGGAACGCGCAGGAGTACACCCATCATGTCTTGAAGCGTTCTGTCGCCTTGACTGAATAGACGCTCACGATCCCAGGATCTTGGCCCAATATCGCCGCGATGATTCATCACTGTGCGAATGCTTTGAAGCGAAAACCCAGTGCTATCGACCAGCTTCAGGGGCTGGCCAGGGCCGGCAATATAAGAGATATAATTCCGAATACCTCCCAGCAACTGACTGGCAATTCGGCTGTTCGATGCTCGCAGCTTTTCAAAGCCCAGTGTTCCTCGCAAGACTTGTTCAATCTGGTCGGCAAAGTTGGCTGGCGCGCCCAACTGTCGGTAGGTGTGCACGAGGTATTGAAGAAAGCTTGACCACTCTGGGTGGCGGTAAACGATCATACCCAGGTCGGCAAGATCATCAGCAGCATCCTGCGCAAGCTTAATCAATGCTGAATTCAGGTCGCCTGTGGCACGGCTAATGAAGTCCCGACGCCGCGCTACTTCGTCTTCATCTTTTGCCACCAGTGCAACTACGCCGAGCTGCCCTTGGGATACACGGCCAGCCCGGCCAGCAATATTCCAGAAATCCTCTGGGGGCATCGGCTGGCCATATGGATAACTTGTCGCAGCCATGACAACGCCACTAACGGGAAAGTTAACGCCCTGAGCAATGGTTGTTGTCGCCGCAAGCACGTCAAGCCTTCCTTTCTCAAACAGCCATTCCATCAGCATACGTATTTCTTCGGGCAGCCCACCGTGGTGCACTCCGACACCATGAGCAAGCAGGTCCACTAATGGAAACTCCGCGCCCAGCTCAGCGGCAACATACCTCTGAACAAACCGAACATCATCGGGCAAGTTGAGCACTCGATCTGATTTGATCTTTTCGGCCAGTGACCAAACAAAGTCCGGTCGGCTGTGCATGGCAATTACAGGACCACGCACCTTGAGTTTGCGCGCCGTGATGGCGGCCAGGGTACCAACCTCTCGTGACTTCGACAGCGTTGCGGCAAGCGCGTCCTCTTTACCCAGCGAGAAGGTGTCATCCAGGTCAATGGTGTGACGGGAGGTATGGACCGTCTGGAAATCCAGTCGATAATTGCGACTGCGGCCATTAATGGCACCATCGTCCACCGGGCTAACGATACCAATGGCCCGGTCATTGGGCTGCCAATCCACTCCGATACTGATATCTTCCGCATTCTGGCCACCCAGCCAGCGTGCGACTTCTCGGGCATTCTGGATGAAGGGCGTCAACAGCAGGAACTGCGCCTCTCGGCATTCGCGGTTGATTGTTGCCAATAGCAGCTCTAGCCGAAGACCCCGTTCACCTTCCTGGATAGTGTGTGCTTCATCGACCACCACCAGCGATAAGGGGCGACCGATTGTCTCCTCCCAACCCTGACGCAGCATCAGGTCAAATTTCTCTGGGGTGGCTACCAAAATGCGGAACTGTGTCTCATCATGAGACTCCTTTAGCATGTTTGCTTCAACACCGTCGATTTCCATGGCCGGGCTGACCCGTTCAATCTGTAGCCCTAACGGCTCAAAATCTCGGCGCAACTGTCGGGTCACCTGATTAACCAACGCTCGAGTAGGCGCTAGATAGGCCACCCAACCTTTACGGTCTTCAAATTGATTCAATGCCTGCAACATACGGAACTGAGCTATCAGTGTCTTACCGCTGGAAGTAGGCAGGCTGACCACCACCGCCCGGCGGCTGGAACCCAGCAGGCCCTGCTCGGCGAGGGTCCGGCGTTGTGGCGGCAGCACATCGAAAAGAGCGCGGTCACCCCGGCCACGGTTGACCAGTTCGCGCACAAACTCTGTGACACGGGAATTTACGGCGCGCGTCACTGTCCACAGAGCATTGTCCGCCAATTGCTGAGCGGCGCGCGCCAGCAGCCGCGTCAGGGGCCCCAACTCGATCAGTTGACCGGTATCGCAGGCGTCAATAGCCCGGTCGAAGTGGGAATCAAGTACGGGCTGGATCTGGTGGCTGCCGTCCACTACTCCATCTGTGATGTAATGGGCTAACACATCCGCCGCTTTGGCCAGATGATAGATAGCGATCAGTTCTAGCGCGGATCGTTTCGCCTCGATAGGCTCAAAAGCGTGCAGATATTCCCGTTCAAATGTTTGTTGGGTGCTGCGCAGTGCGGCAACGCGCTCCAGAACGGCATCGCGGTCAGACCAGCCCTTTTTGCGTACCAACCGCAACCAGACATCCGTAAGGGTGGCCCGACAGCGTTCCCCCCAATTCGGGGTATCCAGCGGCAAATCGGGCCATTGTTGGGACTCATCCAAGCTGCGTAACCATCTTGCAGCATCCGCGCCGCGATCACCCAGCACCGCCAGAACTGAGGCCCGCAACAAATGAGTGCCCGCATCCATGGGGTTAGTGGGCAAGGGCAGCATCCGCAGGAGGCGGAAGGCATCCCCAGCAGCCTGACGCGACAGTGTGCGCTGTTCGGGTTCGTCGGCCAGCCGATCAACCTCCAAATCGAGTACAGCAATCTCCAGGGCAGCAGCCGATTCCCGCAGAACCTCCTCGTCGAAATCAGGCAGTTCCCGGCCCATCTCGCGGAAGAACTGCAGGCGATCGGCCTCTCGCAACGCCAGGCGCCGTTTGTCTGCCATCGTGTCCAGCAACCAATGACTCATGCTGAGCCTCCTTGGCCGATGGTTTCTGGAAGTTGCGTGATGGGCCAGGGCAGATAGAGCGCAATAAGACAGCAACGGGTTGGAGCAGTCAGGCTACTCGCCAACTTGCCACCGCGCACCTTCAAGTCGGCTTCCCGCGGTTCTTGATCGCGAACCAGAATGCCAAACAGCGCCAAGTCGCGCCGCCCGGAATTGAGATAGCGGGTGCAGGCTGCGTTAAAGGCCGCTTCATATTCGGTGCCCTTGACGCGAGGCAAGAGCCAACAGAGTAGTTGATGGATCGTTCCGAGGTTTGTGGCCAAATTGTCGATCTGATGACCCAGGCCACCACTGCGACCGCTCATTACTTGCGGCGGCCATTGGGCTTCGGACGAACATTTCACTTCACCCAAAGCCAGACGATGGGAGTCACCATCCCGCTGGAAGCCTACGATGTCGGCACCCGGCAAAGAGGCAAAGGGGTTACGCTTGTCACGCTCATTGTTCCACGGCAGTTCCACCTCGTGATGGGCCTCCAGAACTGCTTCGGCAAGCGCCTCACCCGCTGCCCAGTCACGTGTCTCCGGTACTTCTGCGGCTAGTACAGCTTCCAGCGTCTCCTGCCCCATGCCGGTGAGACTGAGCCCCCTGAGCTGCTCATACAGCGCATCACCGCCCTCTGTATCGTGCAGGCGCGCGGCCACGGGCCCTTGCATAAACGCCGTCAGCTCGGCGCCATCATTAGCGCATTCTCCCTGCCAAACCACGCAACCCTGGGTTGAGTCATAGGCGGTTTGGGACGGAAATGATAAGTCCGTCTCTTGGCTCATACGCCAACCGCCTCCGGGCTTGGGAAAAGCTTTTGCATCAAGCCCTTCCTGTGGTTCTTGAGGGCGTCGAGTTTCTCCATGTGCGCGGCGATCAGCGCGTCGAGGGACGAGAGACAGTCAGCGATCTCTTCTTGTTCAGCCAGCGGCGGAAGTGGGATCTCCATTTGTTTCAGGTGAGTCGGGCCAAAGTGCTTTATTCCACCACCAACTGCAGCAGATGCGGCTTGTCGCTCAAAGTGCGGGCTCCCAATGAAAGCCTCGAGATAGCCAAGATGAAGCCTCTCACATCTTGGCCTAAAACGAATAAGTCCAGTGTAGAAAACAGCACCAGCGGTTGCGTTTGTGACAATAGATGAGAGACCAAAAGTCGCGCTTGTTGAAATAACCAGGTCGTTGATCTCAAGCCGAAAATGTGACCATTTTTGTGCAACCTTTTCAGGATCCAGATAATTGCATCCATCAAGCGTGACGGCCATGCCGCCTATACCTGCGAGCCTAACTAGCGGTATTCCTTCATCACGAAAATCAACAGCCATAATGCCGGGACCTTCCTGAAAGAATGCAACTTTTGGTAAATCAGTTAGAGTCCACTCTCCAGCACATGAGAAGCGAAGGCGAGGGGCGGTTTCGCCTTCGCGGGGGAAGAGTTGCTGCATCAGCCCTCTTTTATGGGTCTTGAGGGCGTCGATCTTGTCCGCCTGGGCGGCGATCAGCGCATCGAGGGACGAGAGGCAATCGGCGATTTTTTGTTGTTCTTCTCTGTCAGGTGGATAGCAGACGTTTATGCGTGAAAGCCTTCCAGAAGAGATGCCCAGCACCTTGGCACCCTGGGCTTCCCTCTTGATTTGTTGGCGTATTGCACCGGACTTAAACAAATAACCACCAAAACGGATAGCCAGACGGTTGGTTAGCTGTCTCGCAAGTATTGTATGAAGACCGGAAACTATTTTTTCGTTGTTAGTATTTACAATCTCAATGCTCTTGCCTACATCCTCCAAATCCTCAGACGCATCGGCGAAAATCACGTCACCTTCAATACAATAGCTCTCGGGCCGAATCCGTTCGACCGATTCAGTGTCATTTATAAACGGCACCAATTCATTAGTTACATCAAACAGCGTGGCGAACTTTGTGTGAATATCACCATAATGAATATTCTTTACGTCGCCGTTGGTGTAATTCAGCTTATCCCTTGAAAGGGTGTTCGTGGGGTGAAAGCCATACAGGTCGCCCATACTTCTATTTGCCCATTCCCCAGCATCCCGAAACACAGGAAAACGCAACCTAGGAACCAAGGCCTGCTTCTCACTCTTCATTTGCTTACTCATACGCCGCCAACCCCGAAATCTCACGCCCGCTGGCCTGTTTCTTCAAGAACGGCAACAGTTCTTCCATCAAGGCCAACTCAGCCTGGCTGCGTGCCTTCCAGCCCAATTCCAGCGGCTCGAACAAATCGCTAAGGTGTTCGCCGTCGAAGATCATGCGGTCCAGAATGCCGTCCACGAAATCTTTAAGGGCATCGCGCTCAAGCCCATGGCGGTCGGCTAAGGCAATGATTTCGTTGTGGGACTTTTGGGCCTTGAATTGCTGGTAGCCGTCCCGGATTGCGGCTTCGCTCAGGCCTTTTCCGGCTTCCAAGGTATTAATGTAGGCAATAATGTCTTCCCGCTCGTCCATAAGGTTGCTGCTGGCGGCGAGCAGGTTGATCAGCTGGTCGCGGCGCAGGGTCTTTTTGCCGGGCTTGTCCTGACTGAAGCGAGCGATCAAGCCCATGATGTAGTCGTAGTCGATCAGTGCCGAGGAGAAGAGCACGAATTCGAAGTCCAGTTGCTCGATGGCCTCCTGATTTGGCGAGGCTTGGTCGCCGGTTTTGCCCTGCTGCTCCTTGAGGCGCTCGGCGGTCTCCAGGTATGCGCCGCGCAACGAACGCAGATCATCCTCGGGCAGTACGCGGTTGATACGTGCTTTCTGTTCCTCGTCAAGGTCAGTGTACTGGTCTAGCTGAGTCTTGAGGCGCTGCACTTCCTTGAAGCGATTGACGAACTCGATGCGCGCGGTATCGCCTTTGAGGTTGTAGACACCCTTGGGTTCGGCCACCACATCCTTTTCGGTGAGAAAGTGCCCGATAGCGGCGACGGCCTGTTCGTATTTTTCGATCACCGTGGGGGCCGGGTCCACCAGCCAGATTTCGCGGGAGCGGTTGATGTCTTCGCCAGAAAAGAGCGCAATGGCGTCGTCCACCGCCTGCTCCTGGCCGCGAAAGTCAAGGATGTTGCCGTAGGGCTTGGTGTCGTTGAGTACGCGGTTGGTGCGCGAGAAGGCCTGAATCAGGCCGTGGTGCTTGAGGTTCTTGTCCACATACAGGGTGTTGAGGTATTTAGCATCGAAGCCGGTGAGCAGCATGTCCACCACGATGGTGATGTCGATCTTGTGTTGATGCGGCAGGTCGCTGTTAGGGTATTGCTGGTCCTTGATGCGCTGCTGCACGTCTTGGTAGTAGCGGTCGAACTCGCTCACCGTATGGCTGGTGCGGTATTTGGCATTGTAGTCGGCAATAATCTCTTGCAGAGCGGCCTTTTTCTGCTCCGGCTCCTGCTGGTTGTCGGCCTTCTCCTGCGGCAGGTCTTCCTGGAGTTGCTTCACATCCTTGTCACCATTGGCCGGAGGCGAGAAGACGCAAGCTATATTCAGTGGCATGAAGTCCGGATCTTCGGCCTTGTATTCCGACTGAATCTCCTTGAAAAGCCGGTAATAGCTAATGGCCTCGTTAATGGAAGCGGTCGCCAGCAGGGCGTTGAAGCGGCGCTGATTGGTTGCGGCCTCATGCTTGGCGAGGACGGCGTCCACTACCGCGCGCTGGGTCACAGCCTGATCGGGTTTGGCTCTTGTCTTCGCGGCCTCAGGCTTGCTTTCGTGCTTGAAATAGTCGATATGAAAGCGCAAAACATTTTGATCATCAATGGCGTGGGTGATGGTGTAGGCATGCAATCGCTTTTCGAAAATGTCCTGGGTGGTGCGGTAACTGCCCACGGTGCCGTCGATCTGCTTGTAGCTGGCGTTGTCGTCAAAGATGGGCGTCCCGGTAAAGCCAAACAGCTGCGCTTTGGGGAAGAAAGCCTTGATGGCCTGGTGGTTGTCGCCGAACTGGGAGCGGTGGCACTCGTCAAAGATGATGACGACCCGCTTGTCACGCAGTGGGGCCAGGCGTTCCTTATAGGTCTGCTTGCCCTTCTCCTTGTGCTGCTGGGCTTTCTTGCTGGTTTCATCCAGCGCCAGGCCCAACTTCTGGATGGTGGTAACAATCACCTTGTCGGCATAGTCTTCGGAGAGTAACCGGCGTACCAACGTTTCGGTATTGGTGTTTTCTTCCACGCAGCCTTCCTGAAAGCGGTTGAATTCCTCGCGGGTCTGGCGGTCGAGATCCTTTCGGTCTACCACGAACAGGCACTTTTCAATATCCGGGTTGTCCTTAAGCAGGGTGGAGGCCTTGAATGAGGTGAGCGTTTTGCCGCTGCCGGTGGTGTGCCATATGTATCCGTTGCCCCGGTTCTGGTGGATGCAATCGACAATGGCCTTGACCGCATAGATTTGGTAGGGCCGCATAATCATCAGCTTCTGCTCGCTGGCCACCAACACCATGTAGCGGCTGATCATCCTGCCCAGGGTGCATTTGGCCAGGAAGGCGTCGGCAAAGTCGTCCAGGTGGGTGATCTTGCGGTTGTCTTCATCGGCCCATTGGTAAATGGGCAAAAAGCGCTCGTCGGCGTTGAAGGCGAAGTGTTGGCTCTGGTTGTTCGCGAAGTAGTACGTGTGGTCGCGATTGCTGACGATAAACAGCTGCATGAAACACAGCAGCGTGTTGGTGTAGCCGTTACCGGGCTCATTGCGATATTGAACGATCTGTTCCATCGCTCGGCGTGGGTTGATACCCAGCGACTTCAACTCGATTTGCACCACTGGCAAGCCATTGATAAGCAGAATCACATCATAGCGGTGGTGGCTGTTGTCGGTGTTGATGCGCAGTTGGCTGATGACTTCGAAGTCGTTTTTGCACCAATCCTTGAGGTTGACCAGCATGTAGTGCAGCGGAGTGCCGTCTTCGCGCTGGAAATAGCCGTATTCGCGCAGGGTTTTGGCGGCCTGGAATACGTCGGCGTTGATAATCTCATCACGCAGGCGGGCGAACTCGGCATCAGTGAGGCGGACGTGGTTGAGGGCCTCGAACTTCTGACGGAAGTTCTGCTCCAAAGCGGCCTTGTCGCGGATATCGGGACGGTAAATGTATTTGAGGTCTTCGAGCTTGTCGATGAATTTCTGCTCTAATCCGCTTTCTTTCAGGGACATCCTATGATCTCTTGGCGTGATGTTTGGGACCAGCTGCATTCGTCAATTTATCATACTACCCGCCTGCTGCCGAAGGTGAGCCGGCAAGATATAAGGTTGTACTAATAGCGAAAAATAAACTCAACCTGTCTTGGGTAAAACTGTTTCGTCATCTATAACGGCCAGATCCGAGACGTTTCTTTTCCACTGAAGCTTTGAGTCTTTAATCCAACATCTTGTGCGCCGGCATATTTGCAGCAACACCAACGTGATCAGCTAGAGCGGGCAGGCCGGGGCACGAAGAACGCGAATACCAGGCCAAACGCCAGCGCT
>CEVF01088020.1_pt1 | contig 13270 bp, 14 predicted proteins | sample 356441 | NCBI WGS metagenome assembly CEVF01 (sample SAMEA2622765, study PRJEB7988) | marine metagenome | biome: marine biome (ENVO:00000447); feature: surface water layer (ENVO:00002042); material: "saline water (ENVO:00002010), including plankton (ENVO:xxxxxxxx)" | depth 5 m
GGAAGGTGTCTCCAAATTTTATTTGGATGATTTGGGTGAACGTATGCCCTTATCAAAATACCATTCGGCAAGGGTCCCAATAATTACGGGAAAAATCACAGGAAAAACCCTTGAGGATGCCTATGTGATTTTGGACTATATCAACAAAGATGACTTTCTCAGGAAGAATGTCATCGGGATACATATTGAGGACGAAGGAAAATATCAACTCAAATTCCGCATGGAAAACTTTGTGGTCAATTTGGGTGGAGTGGATAACCTGAACAAGAAGTTCAGCAATTTTATGGCCTTTTATGCAAAGGCGGCCAAGGATAATTCCTTGGAAGATTATGCAACAGTTAGTTTGGAATTCAACAATCAAGTGGTTTGCACCAAAATTTAAAGTATGGAACAAGGTAATTATTCAGTTGGGTTGGATATTGGAACTACCAAGATAGTGGCTATCATCGGTAGGGAAAATGAGTATGGAAAAATAGAAATTTTGGGAACGGGAAGATCCAAAAGCTTGGGTGTTCACCGCGGTGTGGTCAACAATATCACGCAGACCATTTCGTCTATTCAGCAGGCGGTGGAACAAGCTGAGTTGAACTCGGGCCTTAAAATAGGCTCTGTGGTTGTGGGTATTGCGGGGCAACATATCCGAAGCTTGCACCACAGCGATTATATTACCCGTCCCAATTCCGAAGAGGTCATCGATAATGATGACTTGGATAAATTATGCAACCAAGTATACAAATTGGTGATGCTTCCCGGTGAAGAGATCATCCATGTACTGCCCCAGGAGTACAAAGTAGATGGTCAGTCCGAAATCAAAGAACCGGTAGGAATGTACGGTGGTCGATTGGAGGCCAACTTCCATGTAGTGGTCGGACAAGTGTCATCCATAAAAAATATTGGAAGATGCATCAAAAGTGCAGGATTGGATCTAGGGAACATCACACTGGAACCATTGGCATCAGCAGATGCAGTATTGAGCCAAGAAGAAAAAGAAGCAGGTGTAGCATTGATTGATATAGGTGGCGGTACCACGGATCTTGCCATTTTCAAGGACGGTATCATCCGTCATACATGCGTCATCCCATTTGGTGGCAATGTGATTACAGAAGACATCAAAGAAGGTTGCTCCATTATAGAAAAACAGGCCGAGCTTTTAAAAATAAAATTTGGTTCCGCTTGGCCGGGCGAGAACAAGGATAACGAGATTGTTTCCATACCCGGATTGAGAGGTAGGGAGCCAAAAGAAATCACATTGAAAAACCTCTCCAAGATCATACATGCACGTGTAGTGGAGATTGTGGAGCAGGTTTATGTGGAGATTAAGAACTACGGTCATGAAGAGCAAAAGAAAAAATTGATTGCAGGCATTGTACTTACCGGAGGCGGAAGCCAATTGAAACATTTAAAACAGTTGGTCGAATACATTACCGGAATGGATACAAGGATCGGTTATCCCAATGAGCATCTGGCCGGTGATTCGGACGAGGAAGTAGCAAGCCCGTTGTATGCCACCGCTGTTGGATTGCTGATGAATGCATTGGAGGCCAAAAAGAAAAACCAAGTCGTGGAGAAAGAAGAGGTGCACAATGAAAATGAGGAAGAGGTCTTGGTGGGTCAAGAACACAACAATATGGGAGCCAAAACAAAAACGGCTCAACATACTGAGGAGAGAAAATCCATTTTTGATAAATGGTCAGAAAAGTTGAAGGACTTTTTGGACAACGCAGAATAATAACCCCATAAGAGAAACACAACTGTCATGAGTAAGAACACTGAATTTGACAACATAGCTTTTGATTTGCCCAAGAACAAAAGCAACGTAATTAAAGTTATCGGAGTAGGCGGTGGTGGAAGCAACGCTATCAACCACATGTTTCAAGCTGGTATCAATGGTGTGGATTTTGTAATCTGCAACACCGATGCACAGGCTTTGCAAAACAGTCCTGTACCCAACAAAATCCAATTGGGGGTTTCCCTCACCGAAGGATTGGGTGCGGGAGCCAATCCAGAAGTTGGTGAACAGGCCGCTTTGGAAAGCATGGAGGATTTAAAGGCCATGTTGGAGCATAATACCAAAATGGCGTTCATTACCGCGGGAATGGGTGGTGGTACCGGTACCGGAGCTGCTCCTGTTATTGCTAAGATTGCCAAGGAAATGGATGTTCTTACGGTGGGTATTGTCACCATTCCGTTCCAGTTCGAGGGGGCCATGCGTAACAAACAGGCACAGCTCGGAATTGAAAGACTACGTGCCAACGTGGACTCCTTGATTGTGATCAACAACAACAAACTTAGAGAAGTGTACGGTAATCTTGGGTTTAAGGCAGGTTTCTCAAAAGCGGATGAAGTTTTGGCCACTGCGGCAAGGGGTATCGCAGAGGTAATTACCCATCACTATACACAAAACATTGACCTTAGGGATGCCAAGACGGTACTTTCCAATAGTGGAACGGCAATTATGGGGTCGGCATCCGCATCGGGGTCTACACGGGCCACCGAGGCTATCATGAAAGCATTGGATTCGCCATTGTTGAACGATAATAAAATCAATGGGGCCAAAAACGTACTGTTGCTCATCGTTTCCGGTTCTCAAGAAATCACTATTGATGAAATTGGGGAAATCAATGACCATATCCAGATTGAAGCAGGTCACGGAGCCAATATCATTATGGGGGTCGGAGAAGATGAAAGCTTGGGCGAGGCTATTGCCGTGACGGTCATTGCCACAGGGTTTAATGTAGATCAGCAGGACAATATTGTGAATACCGAATCCAAAAAGGTGTTTTATACCTTGGAGGATGAGCAAACTGCAGAGCAGGAACTGACTCCAGAGTCAACTTCGGTCCAAGAGGTCAAAATTGAAAAAATTCCAGAACCGGAACCAGCACCTAAACCTGAACCTACACCAACCGTGGTCAAGCACACTTTGGATATGGAAGAGGACCAAGAGTTGTTCGCTCCAAAAATTGAGGCAAAGGACCCGGATTTAATTCCTACTACAAATTACATCCGAAACTTTAATGTGTTCTATGAGGAAGTCGTTGCAGAGAACGTTGAGGATGATTTTGTCATCATTGAGGCCAAGAATGTAATCAATAATATTGATGTTGTTGATCCTGAGGAAGTGCCTTCAAAGAACAACGAGGACCAATTCACACTGAGCTTTGATATGCCTTTGAATAGTCAAATGGAAGTAGAGGAGGAAAAGGAGCATACGGTGACATTTAACTTGGAAGACGGTGTTGGAGACGTTGAAGTGAACGATTATGTAGAGGTGAACCCTGTCCTTGAATATAAGAAGGAAGGTGAGACCCGATACGATCTGCAAGAGTACATGGAATTGGAAAACAAACTGACGGGAGCCAAGTCCAAAGCTGAGACACATGAGCCAAAATTGGTGGAAAATGAACTCATTTTTGAGAAAAAGACCGTAAAAGTTGAAAAAGCGGAAGATTTAGGTGAAAATAAAGGGACAATGGATAGTCTCGATCCAATGAACAGTTCCATCAGCGATATATTGAAAGATAGGGCAGATGAACGAAGAAGAAAGTTGAAAAACTTCAACTACAAGTTTCAGAACAACAGGAACAGTATAGATGAAATTGAAAAAGAGCCGGCGTACAAACGCCAAGGAGTGAACCTAAATGATGTTCCAAGAGAACAAAAGGTTTCCAGAACTTCTTTGGGAGAGGACAGCAATGATGATTTGCAATTGCGTTCCAACAACTCTTTTTTGCACGATAATGTTGATTAGTAGTGTTTAAATTAACATCCATTTTTATGGAAAGCATAAGCCCGGAAGTAGAGTAACTTTCGGGTTTATTTTTTATCTTCGCGAACTAAATCGGAAGAAATGGATTTGCAAGAAAAGGTGATGACCGAAATGAAAGCAGCGATGAAGGCAAAAGATACCGTTGCCTTGGAAGCATTGCGAGCTGTAAAGTCAGCTATCTTGTTGGCAAAAACCGATAAAGGTGGTGGTGCTGAATTGTCCGAAGAGGACGAAATTAAGTTGGTTCAAAAACTGGTGAAGCAGCGAAAGGACAGTGCAACGATTTACCAAGAACAAGGTCGTGAGGATTTGGCCGAACCGGAATTGGCACAAGTAGCTGTTATCGAAAAGTTTTTACCAGAACAGCTTACCGAAGAGGAAATCGAGAAAGTAGTGGTGCAAACCATCGATGCCGTTGGAGCTTCCGGTATGCAAGATATGGGAAAAGTAATGGGAATTGTTTCCAAAGAATTGGCCGGACAGGCGGATGGAAAAACCATTTCTGCCATAGTAAAGGCAAAATTGAGTTCGTAAAGTATATAAATTTTAGGATGGCCCAGTAGTTCAACTGGATAGAATATCAGATTTCGGCTCTGAGGGTTGGGGGTTCGAATCCTCCCTGGGTCACTAAAGGGGATTTTCTGCAAATCGAGTGGAAGTCCCCTTTTTCTTTACCCTTCAAACTCCCCGCCAATAAAGAGATTGCGCCAAAAATCTCATTGACCCGAAAAGTTCGAACTGCTTTGTTTTTGAAGTCATACCCAATCCCGTCGGGGAACACCATATATTGTATGGCCCTTTTGGTTTCCAAATCCCCTAACTTCCACAATTCAGGAAGGTTACAGGCATAACCAAGTGCCAATTTTACGGACTTTTTGAGGTTCGAACTATTTATTCCCCCATTTTCCAATTTCATCTCCAGTTCCCTTTGTTCGGCTTTCAGTTCCGGCATGAAAAGGTCGTACTGGGACTTTGTGATCTCGTTCAGCACGACAAATCTTCTCTCCAATGTGTCTATCCTTTCTTTGAGTTGGCCGAGTTCTTTGGTCAACCGCTTTTGGTCTTCAAGTGCCTCTTGGTTTTTATCGATCAAGGTGTCGTGTATGATATCGGCCAATGGCTCGATATACTTTTTGTCGGCCAGTGCATACCTGCCCAATACATTCAGAAACTCTTTATGGAGCTTATTGGCACTTCTGTTCTCCTTGCTGCCCTTACGCCTGTTCTTGTAATAGTACAGGCCTTTTTTCTTCACGATATATCCAGTGTAGGGTGTTCCACAGACCGAAGATCTGACAAACATCTTCAATGGCAGGTTTTCGTCATCGAACGAATATTTCTTCGGTGGCTCACCTGCATGGAGGAGATTGTGTATCTTAAGGAACATTTCTTTCGATATGAGGGCCTCGTGTTTTCCTTGGATCACTTCACCGGGAATAAGGCTGTTCACGATAAGCCCACAATAGAACGGGTTTCTAAAAAGGTCCGTCAATCTTTTTGCATGTATGTCCAGGCCCTTGTCTTTAAGTCGTTTTGCAATCTCGACATGTGACATGTCGGAATTTGCCTTCCATAAAAAAGCCTGTTTTAATAATCTTCCTTCCTCCGAGATCACAAAATTCGGGATCTTCCCTTTCCCGGGATTTGTATTGGTATATCCAAATGGATAGGCACCCGTCCAATATCCCCTTCGCAGCTTCTCCCGCATTCCCGTAATGGATTTGTCCCTACGAATCTGGTTGTCGAAGTGGGAGAACATATGGTACAGGTTTTCCTGGAACGTACCCGCACTTGTGGTCACATCGATTTCCTGGGTGGCCGATATAACGGCCACTCCCTGCTTTTTTAACTGTTCACTGATATAGGCGCCGTTCGCACCCGTTCTGGAAAACCTATCATAGGAATAGACGATGATATAGCCGATGTTCTTTCTCCTTTTTACATAGCTGAGCATCCTTTGGAACTCCCTGCGCTCATCGCTCTTGGCAGATTCATAGGTTCCCCCAAAATATTCCAATACTTCCAATTCTTTTCGAATTGCATATTCTTGGCAATATTTGAGTTGGGTCGTCAGGCTGGCATTGTTGTCAAATTGCTCCTTACTGGAAACACGGGTGTAGATAACTGCCGTATTGTTCTTTCCTATTATCCTTCCTTTTTCTTTTTTCGCAAATTGACCGAATCCCTCTAAGTTCATGTGTTCCCTTTTTTGAGCTATATTATCAGTTTTATGTTGTTCCATGATTTCCTCATATTGTCCCTTGCCATAGGCAACTTAACAAGCCAAATCTGTTCATTTTCCATTCTTCAATATGAAATGCCCCCATTTCTTTTTCCCCCTTTTTCAATACCAAGGTTGAAATTCTTCGAAAGGTTTTTTTTTTGACCTATTTCCCTTTGCATCCTGTTGATGGACGTATCATAAAAAAAGTTGATTATCGGCAACATATTGTTGTGTTTATCCGAAGCTTTGAGAGCATCGATATAGTTTTGCCTTTCCTCCTTCAAAATGATTATATGGGGGTGGCCGAACCTTCCCAATATGAAATTGGACAATAAACGCCCCAACCTGCCATTGCCATCTGGAAAGGGATGCGAGTAAATGAACATTTGGTGGAAGATCGCGCTCAGTTCCAAGGGGTGCGTCCTGTCCTCCTTGATGGCCCTATTGAAACTTTCCAACATTTTGGGCATATTGGCCACGGCCTTTTTGGTGTCCCTGAAGATAGTGTCCCCAGCGGCCATCTGGGTTTTTGAGTATTCGCCCGGCCTATATCCCTTATAGGAAATGGTGTTCTTGGTCAAAAGAACGTGCAGATGCTTTACAAGTCTTTCATCAAGTTCCGCTCCGGGGTGCTTCAGGACATAATCATAGGCCTTGAAATGATCCAGGATCTCAAAAGCTTCCAATAGGGTCTTGTTCACCAGGTTAAGGGCATAGCCCTTTTCCCTTAGCTCCCTTGTATCATCGACACTAAAGCTATTGCCCTCTATGCCACAGCTATGTGCGGAAAAAAGTATCTCATTGTACCTTTTAAAATCGGTCTCGTTGAAAGAGGAAACGATTATATCGGAGTACTTGCCCCTTAGGGATTCATATTTTTTCCGAATATCTATGAATGGATCTGTATTTCCCATTGTTTGTTCAGACTTTGTTGTTATCACTTAGTTGTTTAAAATGCTCTCGATGTTATCAATAAAGTATTGGTCAAAAATCTGCATGAACAATTCCTCTTTGATCTGGACTCCCTTTTTCGTCGGGAAATAAATTTCATCGCCAGAATCATCAAAGCCACGTTGGTAAAATCTGATGTCCACAAAATTGTAATCGTTTCCAAAATATTTTATCCGGGTCAACCGGACCACTTCGTAGGACTTTGTTCTCACCTCTTTGAGCAGTTTTTGGTACTCTATCTTATATTTTTGGTTTGGGTTCATCCTTTATCCGGATTTTGAATCAATTCCTTTTTTTCTCTTGGTTATGTCTTTTTCCCTTCCAGAACATTCATTTTCGAAATGGCTTTATGGTCAGCATTCTTCTTGTTTCCCTCCCCATTGCCCTGTCATGATTCAGTTCAAGACCTTGTCCTCGTTCTTTACCAAAAAATCAAAGGCCTTGTTGACCAGTTCGTTCAATTTCATTTTTTTCTTTTCGGCCATGATCGAAAGCTCACGGTGTATCTCGGTGGATGTACGGACATTGAACACTCCCTTGAAAAACTTATCGGGCTCTTTGCCCAGTTCCCTGCAAGTCTCAAGATAATCGTCGACAGACCCTTCAAAGGCCTCTTTCAGCTCTTTTACCGAACAGCCCTGATAGGTCACCAGATCGCTTATCCCGATGATCTTTCCGTGCAGCACACCGTCCCCTGAACTATACTCCACGGAACCGAAATAACCTTTATGTTCTAAATTATCTGCCATAGCTTCAATTTTTCCTTGATCTGCTTTGTTACATATTGTTTTACAATATTGCCGGGATGTGGTCCGGGCAGGTTTATCATATTGTTTCGGTCGTTCACAAACCTGACCCTAGATCCACCCGTCTTGCCCTTTTTGGTAATTTCATGAAAACCGTAATGGGCCAATATCTTCATCAGTTCCTCCCAAGTCAAATCCTTGGGATTGCCCATGAACTTGACAAGAAGCTTTTCTATTCTACTCATTATCAAAAATACTGAAAACGCAACTATTTTTCAGTTACATTATGTTTTTTTAGCACGGAGCGTTCTTTTATGTTCCCTTTTTGGACATGGCCACAGACTATGTCGGCGAGTTCCCGGAGTTGTTCCACAATCTTTTTCGCTTCTTCCTCCTCGCAGTCTTCAAAACCATTATAAGTCTTGAGCCATGTACTGTTGAATGTTCTGTTTTTCCGCTTTAGCTCGATTATCGGGTTTGACATTTCCTATAAATAGCAATAGCTCCTGAATCTTGAAGGTCACTACCGTATTTGTAAAGCAGGCTTTAATTTACCTTTTTTAATCGATCTGATCCCTTGTGGGACCATTGTTTTATTCCATACTTATGAGTTGTCGGTCAACAACTTTTGGTTTTTGCAACAGGGTCGATCTTTTTTCTAAAGATCCTGTTCACACAGACGATCTTACCATTACTTTGTTTGATCTCCAGATTTTGAAAATCATGTTGTTTCAACATATCGATGATACGCTCACCTGTGTCCAATCGTTCCAGACCTTCAATGGTATCGACCTCCCCGTTCTTGATGATCACTTTGATGGACAGGAACCTTTTGCTGCGTACCATCTCCAATACCTGGATCTCGGAAGGGGACAATCCTGAATGTTCCTGCTTGTTGTTATCTTTCATAAGTTCATGTTCTACAGGCCCAGCCCTTTCCTTTTCTTCTTTCTTTTGGACTTTTTCCTCGCACCATGGCCATTGAGTTCCAGTTTGAAAGGGGTCCAGTCCGTTTCATTTGCCAAAGGCCAGGTCATTCCATTTCCCTCAATTTTTCCCACATGACCTTTTGATTGTTGAGCAGGATCTTCAGTGCCTTTTGCAACTCCCTCACTTCTTGGCTCAGGTTTGATTGCCGTTCTAAGGTTTCCTTCGCCAACTCTATCAGTTCCCCGTTCTTTTCCATTAGCCGATAGTATAATTGAACGGTCTCTGTCTTGCCCATAATCGATTTGTTTTACGATACTGTTCCATGAATATTTTTTGCCGAGCGTACTGCCTTTGTACACTATGCCCTGATAGTTGAACGATATGCCCGAGACCCTGCCCGTGGTCGTGCTTGTGTTGAATCTTGGCGAGATATTTTGCTCTTGTAGCAACTTGATGAATTCCGTTGTATCCGCTGCCCTTGAAATTGCCGAACCGATTTTCTTCTGAAGTACCAGTTTGATCGGTAAATCGCCAGTTCTCAGGGTTTTCTCGATTTCTCTTTGGTCAAGTGATTTTATTGAACTAACATTTGTCGAAATTTGGGTCAGTCCATATTTCTTTTCCAGATTATTGAGCACTTCCCGGCTTCTTCTTTTAATGTTGCTATCATTTGTTATCCTGCCCGAATACCTGACCCTGTTGGCCACGATATGGATGTGCTCGTGCTTCGTGTCCGTATGACGGTACATGATGAACTGGTTGTTATCAAAACCCATTTTCATCAAATAGTCACATCCCAATGAAGCAAACTCCTTATCGTTCAATCGATCCGAGTGAGGCAGGTTCAAGGAAACATGGAATACCGCATTCCCAAGCCCCGGACGCAATTGCCTGACCAAATTGAATTCCTGTGTCATGTTTACCGTTGTGGATTGTCCGATATTGGAATCGATCACATATCCGACCCCTTCTTCCACCTTCTTTTCATTGTAGGCCAGAACTCCGTAGAAGTCTTTTCCTATGGTTACCTTACCTATCATTGTTGGTGATATTTGATTTGAGCTGTTGCAACAACATTTTTACCTCCTCCAATTGTTTGGTGATACTGAACTCATCACGGATACCTGAGTTCGAGACCCTGGCAAGTTGGTTCAGGTTGTTTCCCACCCGGCTCAGTTCGACAAAAAGTTTCCGGTCCATTGGATTTACCTTTTTGGTCGGCAGGGATTTTCCCGTACATTTTCTTCGGATATACTCAGCAACGGACAGCCCAATGGTCTCCGCATTATTGGTAATGATCATGTATTCACTTTGTGAAACCCTAAAGGCGATGACAATCGTCCTTTGCTTTGAGATATCCTTTTTAGGTCTTGCCATTTTCTATGGTTTTGGTATTGTTCTAAAGGTCATTTGTAAACGAAGTGCGCAGTTTTTGTTTACAAAAACACAACTTGCTTCGTGACCTCCGATCAACTATATGGCAAACCTATAATCTATGGATTGTTTGCAGGGGTTTTGCCGTACATGGACTTTTGTACGGCAAATCGTTGAAGGGTCTTTTCAGAAGAGAAATAAAAAAATGTACTGAACTTGAACCAAGGATTTCCATGGAAAGAGGGAAACCGGTCAATACGTTCCTTTGGACGGAATTTTCCATATTAGATCAATGGTCCGATTTTCGTCCCAAGTCATATTGAACACGGGGCCATGGGCCGGACACCGGGATATTTCGTATATTTGATATAGAAAGAGCCATGAAAAAGTCGCACAACATAGCACCGTCCAAAGGAAAGAACCTAAAGGGTTACTTTCCCGGACCTGTATTTTGGGATGTCGACCCCAGCGTGCTTGATGTGGAAAAGGACAAGATCTTTATCATCGAAAGGGTACTGTCCCGCAATATGGGGGACCCACAATATTTTGAGCTTCTCGAAAGACTGTATCCGATAAGTGACATTGTCCGGTGCGCGAAAAGGAGCGAACAGATTCGGGGGAACAGCAGTATCAGGGCCGTGGCCGAACGTTATGGCATCAGACCGGACCATATGAAGAACTACAATCCTTCCTTTGGATAATGGCCGTCGACCAAGCCGTTTCGGACGAGCTGAAAAGCGTCATCGTCCAATTGATGCAAGCAGATTATTTAAGGGACTTTAACCTTGGAGGTGGCACCAACCTCGCTATCCGGCACAATCATAGGGTCTCCACGGACATCGACCTCTTTTCCCAAGGTGTGGTCGGGGTCGAAAGATTGAGGGCAATAAGTGCCTATTTCAGATCGACCTTCAAAGACGGGCTTTTAGGCCTCTTGGAGGAAAACTTCGGGGACAATCAAATGGCCTTTCTCAGGGTGAACGTACAAAGGAACGGGGTCCCGATCAAAATAGACATCATCCAAAATATTCCATTGCTCCATCCCATAGAAACATTTGACAACATTAGATTGATCAATGAACTCGACATCGGGGCATTGAAATTGGTGTCGGCCGTAAATCGCGGGACCCAAAAGGATTTTGGGGACCTTTTGTTGCTCTGTGGACTGTATTCCCTTGAAAGACTGCATACCGAGCTTATGAAAAGGGAAAGTATGTTCATCGGTAAAGAGTTTGGCACCATCTTCAACGTTGAGGGACTTCCCAGGGGTTTGGCCGGTGACCTGTCCGCCCTGGGCAATTTCAACAGGGCAACGGACCGAAAAAGTGAAAGCAACCGTCTTATCTTAACGGAAAATTCCATTATCCCGGGTTCTTGGCCCGAACTTGGCCTAAGATGGGCAGGGATCGTCGAGGCATATGCAAAGTCGAAAGGCTTGCGTTTTACTCCTCCTTCCAGAAAAAGGAGGTGGAAAAACAAAGGGATCGGTCTTTAAAAAATCCATCTTATAGTTGACAGTTCCCATTTTTGAAAGTTTACGCCGATACGTTTTTCCTTGATCTATTCTAACCTTTGTAGGAATGAAAAGTGGAAAGGGAGAAAAAAACAAAAGGAGTATGGCATCCAGGTAAGGGAACGTGAAAATCAACATTGCTCAATATACCCCTTCGTACCATTACATTAATTAAGTGCTCATCAGATTTGTTCAAATATTAAAACAACTCTTCATTCGTATAATTATATAATTGTACACATGTACAATTGTATATACATACAATTGCATATTTAATCATTTGTATGGATAAATGAGTTTGGAGATTATTCGAAAGGCTTCTTAAGATGTGCCCGGCATGATCAAAATATCATTTAAGGAAAAGACGGGCTTAGCAGGTATTCATTCATTGCCCATCTCGAACCAATGGGATTGTCTGTATCCTGAAGGGAAAAAGTATCTTTGGAAATCCCCTCTTTTCCCCCTTTCCACAAAAAGCACCCGTAAGGGTGCCGATCCCATGACAAAATCAATGGAACGATTCATATCCATTACATCGAAAAATAGGAACAAAACTTCAATGATATCTTTATCTTAAATGGCAAGTAGATACTCCAAGACCATGGAAGCCATACTGAACGATAAATTACGGAAATTGGTGTAGCCAATTAAAAAAAGACAAGTACAAAAATTGAGAACATCAGGAACAGTTTGTCTTTTCTCTTATACAGAGCGATATATTATATTTGTTTGCTTATATATTAAGTGTAATTCTTTAAATTACATTAATCGAACGTATTAATTGTAAATTGTATGGAAGTATCTTGTGTGTTACTCTTGAGTATATAATTGTCTTAAATAATTAAATTATAAATACGCTACGGACTGAACGTAACTTTGTTCAGCCATACATTGGTAATAAGCTAAAGAAACATCCCGAATGGAGCAAGAGTTTAAGGTTTATATCAAATCTTACCTAGAACAATTTCCTGATTTGAGCTCGGAGGAACTAACTTTCATTTCCTCATATCTTATTATAGAAAAGTATGGCAAAAAAGAATTTTTATTTAAAAGCGGGGAGGTTCAAAAGGAAGTGGGATTTGTTTGCAAGGGACTTTTGAGAAGATACTACGTCAATGAAAAAGGAAACAAAATAACAACGGGTTTTATAATTGAAAATAACTATGCCACAGATTATCCCGCATTCATAAGGCAAAAACCATCAAAGTATTTTATCGAATGTCTTGAGCCATCGGTAATCATAAAATTGCCATATGATAAAATTCAAGAAGGGTACGGTAAATTTAAAACAAGTGAAAGGTATGGTAGGTTGATAGCCGAATATGTTTTGACCGTGCAAACCGACAGGGTAGAAAGTCTTTTGTTTGAGACAGCTGAAGAGCGTTACTTGAATTTTATAGACCGAAACCCAGACCTTGTAAACAGAATTAGTTTAACGCATTTAGCAACGTACTTGGGTATAGAACGGCAATCATTGAGCAGAATACGGAGTAAGATCGCCAAAAAATGATTTTGTCACAAATGTGTCAGGTAGAAAAGCCGATGATGTTTCATTTTTGCAATAGTTAGTTCCATAATATTGTAAAAATGACTTCAAATAATAAAATAACCAAAACAGCCTTAATTACTCAATTCCTCTTTTTTGGACTTGTTTCCAGTGGCCAAAATACAACTGTTGAACCATCCACACATTTGAAAGTCCAAGTGGATAAGCCGGGTAAACTGACCCACCTTCGCCGGATAAAACTGACCATAGCAAACGA
>CEVF01306957.1_pt1 | contig 13263 bp, 12 predicted proteins | sample 356441 | NCBI WGS metagenome assembly CEVF01 (sample SAMEA2622765, study PRJEB7988) | marine metagenome | biome: marine biome (ENVO:00000447); feature: surface water layer (ENVO:00002042); material: "saline water (ENVO:00002010), including plankton (ENVO:xxxxxxxx)" | depth 5 m
GTCAGTTTCATCCGGCGAAGGTGGGTCACTTTACTCGGCTTATCCACCTAAGCAAATATCCCTTAAATTACTTAACTCTTGCACATAATGATTTATTAGTAGATCGTACGCAACAATTTTAGCTACAGCATTGTCGTGGCTTGTAGAAAACTCTGCGTCAGTATAGAAATGGGAAGTATCTGACACTAAGTTGATTTTATCGTTCCCTCGAAGAAAATAGAACTCGTCTAAAACTGTAGATTCCTCTCTGTAGTATTTTATAAAGTCTAGATTGCGTCTGTTACTTTCTTGAAGTTTTTTTATTTCAGAGTCTATAAACTCTTGTTGAGATTTAATAGTCCCAGCAGGCCTGTGAGTCATAAAACTATGAAGTTTTGCATAAAATTTAAGACGACTATATACATAAGGTTTCTGCTTTTTAAAAAATGTTATTTCTTCTTGAGGGTTCTTGAAGTCATTTTCCCTTACACATATTCGTAATTTTTGAAGATACATCCTAGAAATGGAAATTCCTTTCTCAATATTACTGAAGTCATTAAGGTTGGACTCTTCGATTATTTGGATTTCTTCCTTATAGTCATTTAAAATTTTATTAATTAATTTATGCAAAATATTTGGGGCTTTAAGGTTTGTGGTTTAATTCTCCATCATTAAAGTATGGTTAAGATCTTCTACGTTTTTATTTGGGGGCTTAAGAAAGACTAGAATCCCAATAGCACCCAGAACAATGCTTCCAGCAATAATAAACGGATAAAAAAAGCCGCCAGCGACTAGCCAAGTTCCCAATACTGGACCTAATATTTGGCCAATGCTATTTGTTGAACTTTGTATAGATATATTCCTACCGGTATTCTCCTTTGATATCAAAGAAACAGCAGATAGTAGGTTAGGGGTAATCATAGCTCCACCAGCTGCAAAAATGACAATGAGGCCATATACTACCAATTCATTATTAAAAAATGGGAAAATTATTAAGGCTGTTCCTGATATTAATAGGCCTACTGCAATCTGTTTTTTTGTTGACAAAAATATTTCGCCATAACTGGCGAAAATGGGTTGTAATACTGCCATTACCAGGCCGCACAACATAAACCCTATACCTACTTGACTACTGTTAAAGGCTAATTCATCTTTACCATAAATAGAAAATACCGTTTCAAATAGTGTCACTACAAACTGCATTATAAAAGAGAGTAGTAACAGCACCATAAAATATTTGCTAAGAGTAAAACCAAATGTCAGTTTTTGAGTAGTAAACTTGCTAACCCTAGTTGTGTTTTTAAGTCGTTTTAATACTATAATAAAAACAATAAACCCTAATACGGCTGCAAATAGAAACGGGACTGAAAAACGATCTAAGTGTAACTGCCCAATTTCGTAATCTAAGTGAAGGTTGGTTTGCGAGAGGAATCCACCCAAAACAGGCCCAAAGATAACACCAGAACTTACCGCTACACCAGACCAAGCCATTATCTTGGTTCTGCGTTTTTTCGAGGTAATATCACTCAAATAGGCGTTGCTTACTGGAATTACAGAAGAAGTAAAAATACCACCAAAAATACGTGCTATATAGAGCATTGTAAGCGAAGTGGCCAAACCAGTAAATAATTGCATTATAACAAAACCTATAAGACCAATTATGATAATAGGCTTACGCCCATATCTGTCTGAAAGTTTTCCCCAAACAACTACAAATATGAGCTGAAATAATGGATATATACTTGTTAAGAGGCCAATATGAAAATTAATCAAGTCAGTATCTAGATTGGCTTTGAGAGCCAATCTCTCCGTGTAGTATGGTAGGGTAGGTAATAAAATACCATACCCTAACATTACCACGAATAAACTCAAGAGGACTAAAAAAATCCTATTGAGTTTCTCTTTCTTCTCCATTATTTTTTACCGATTTTTCGTTTTAACAATTGAGCATTTATAGCAACAATGATTGTACTAAGACTCATAAAAACCGCTCCTACAGCTGGTCCCAAAACGAACCCTGAAGAATACAATACTCCGGCAGCTAATGGAATGGCTACTACGTTATATCCCGTTGCCCAAATCAGATTCTGAATCATTTTATTATAGGTAGCTTTTCCAAAGAGAATTAGATTAGCGATATCTTTTGGGTTACTGTTTACCAAAATAATGTCTGCAGTTTCGGCCGCTACATCAGTACCAGAGCCGACCGCTATACCGACATCAGCCCTTGCCAAAGCGGGTGCATCATTTACACCATCTCCAGTCATTGCGACAAATTCATCCTTTGCTTGAAGTTCTTCTACAATTTCCACTTTTTGATGTGGTAATACTTCGGCATAGTATCCATCTAAGCCAAGCTTTTCACTAACGGCTTTAGCTGTTTTTTCATTATCACCAGTGGCCATTAAGACTTTAATATTATTCTTTTTGAATACTTTAATGGCATCTGCAGATTCTGGCCTTATTTCATCGGCAAGCGCAATATAACCTGCTAATTCACCATCAATCAAAACAAAAACAACAGTCTCCGCAGCATCACTATAGGCATCTTTTGGAATGTCTATTTTTTCATCTCTTAAATATCCTGGACTCACCACTTTTACCTGTTTGCCCTCCACATTGGCCTCTACACCTTTACCAGTAATGGCATTGAAATTTTCTGGCTTTGGAATGGTGATGTTGTCTTCTTTGACTTTTTTGATAATACCTACTGCAATAGGATGTTCCGAGCTCTGTTCCAAGGCACTTGAAAGCCTTAAGATTTCTTCTGTTGAATATTCTTGATTAACCGATTCAATTCTTGTGACACCAAAATCACCTTTTGTAAGTGTTCCAGTCTTATCAAATAACAGGGCTGATATTTTTCGGGATTCTTCAAAAGCTGTTCGATTCCTAATCAATAATCCATTTTGCGCAGATACTGCTGTAGATATAGCAACTACTAATGGAATGGCAAGTCCTAATGCGTGTGGGCAAGCAATAACCATAACAGTAACCATCCTTTCTAAGGCATATACAAAAGGAAAACCCAATATGAGCCAAACGGCTAGTGTTCCAAAACCAATGACCAAAGCAATATAGGTTAGCCATTTTGCAGCCCTATCAGAAAGGTTTTGCATTTTAGATTTTGTTTTCTGAGCCTCTTCAACCATAGTAATTACTTTGTTGAGATAGCTGTCTTTACCTGTATGTTCTACCTTGACCTTTAAGGTGCTATTACCATTTACTGAACCCCCAATTACTTTATCATTCACTTCTTTTTTTACTGGTTTGGATTCGCCAGTAAGCATCGACTCATTCAAATAACTGGAACCATCTACTATGATGCCATCTGCAGGAACTTTTTCACCAGGCTTTACTAAAATCACATCGTCTTTTAGCAAATCTTCTAAAGGAATATCTTCTATGGTATCGCCCTTTACTCTATGGGCTTCAGCGGGCATCATACTTACTAAAAGTTGTAAAGCTTTTGATGCTCCTAATACACTTTTCATTTCTATCCAATGGCCTAAAAGCATAATTGCGATTAGTGTTGAAAGTTCCCAGAAAAAATCTTCACCACGTAAACCGAAAACAGTTGCAGTACTGTAAAAATAGGCAACGCTAATAGCCATAGAAATTAGGGTCATCATCCCTGGTGAACCCTTCTTTATTTCTGACCAAAACCCCTTTAAAAATGGCCAGCCACCATAAAAATACACTACGGTTGAAAGTGCAAATAGGATATATGGGTTTCCAGGTAAGAGAAATTCATATCCAAAAAATTCCTGAATCATAGGGGATAAGAATAGAATTGGAATGGTAAGTATTAAAGTTAACCAAAACCGTTTTCGAAAATCGGCAATCATCATTTTGTGATGGTCGTGACCCATTTGTCCGTGACCAGGATTGTGACCAGAATGACCACCGCTTCCGTGGTTCATTTTAGAGTGGTCTTCTTTTTTGTGCTTCATCTTTGAATGATCCATTTTAGAATGGTCCATTTCTTTGTGATTGTGATGTTCGTGGTTTTCCATTATTGTATTGTTTAAGTGTTATCGTAATTTTTTTCTCATTGCATCAGATATGTTTTCGGCATAGACACCATAGGCATCCACCAAGATGCCCTTAATGCCATCTTTAGATGAAATGGCGTACAGTACACTATTATCGTCGGTACTGCTCATCCCTTCAAAGCGATGGGTTTCATCAACGTCAAAATCTTCTGGCTGTATTTCAATTTTTAGTGAAGCACACTCCAGACATTCAGGTTTAAGGTTAAAATCATATGTATAACCATTCGCCTGTAAATCGTTTATTGCTTCTGAAAGTGTATCGTAATTCTTCATTGAGTTTTTTTATAAGTCATTGTAAAATAGCTATCGTCTTCTTCTATAAATTTCTGAAAGGTCAACAAGCCATTAGCGTTTAATTTTTCCTTGACGATATAGTTCAATTGCTTAATGCGAATTCCCAAAGCATAGGCTTTTATATTTATCTTCGAGCTAATACTGTTCTTGTGGTCGTTTAATTTTCGGTCGTAAATCTTTATGAAGCTTTTTGAGCCAAAAAAGTTCAGTAAGCCAGAATCAAAACTCATTTCAAGTTCAATATCCTTTAAATTATCTAAATCATATAGCTCAGTAAAGTTTGTAGTTGAGCTATTGATTTCGGTTTCTTTAGAGTTTGGTTTTGCAAACGGGAATGCCATTACCAAAATATTGGCCTCGTCGGGCTTACAGCGATAGGTGGTAGTGTATTTTTCTGTTGACTTTTTCTCTTTATCAAATAACTCTGTTATGACTTCAATTTGATAATACCCATCATCCTCTATAATTTTACCTGCCTTAAATGTTTGCTTATTAAGGAATACACCATCTTCGTCAAAATTTTCACGAGCTACAGTCCTGTCTGAAATCTGCCCAATGAGCATTTCGGTTTGTCCATACACATAGAGGTTAAATAGGATAAGAAACAGTATGAAGCTTTGTTTTATCATATGTGATGCATTAATTTCTTTACTTCTTTTGCCATTACATCACTCAGGTCAATTGCATTTGAAGGATGTGGAATGGTATTGCAGGTCACTATTTTTTCTGTGCCTGAATCCAATAAGTCTTGATAGGCATTGCCTGAAAAAACAGCGTGTATGCCTATGCAAATTGGTGGTTTCATACCAGCTTTTTTCAAATGTTCTACGGTTTCAATCATTGTACGTGCGGTGGAAATAATATCATCAACTAAGATTGGTGTGGCATCTTTATATTTATCTACATCTGGAACTGAAACTTCCACGTCACGGTCGCCGTGACGTATTTTCTGTAATACCGTAAAAGGTGCGCCTGCATTTTTAGCAACTTCGGAAACCCATTGTTCGCTTTCTGAATCTGGACCTATAAGTACCGGATTCTCGATATTTTCTTTAATCCAATCTGAAATAGCATCGGCTGCGTGGATAACTTTGTTTGGGATGTGGTAGACTTCGCTCAAAGAACTAATCCTGTGCAAGTGAGGGTCAACTGTGGTAAGGCTATCTGCAAAACCGGAAATCAACTTTCCGAAGAACGTAGAAGTAACACCCTCGCCTTGATTGAAAATTTTATCTTGCCGCATATAAGCCAAATACGGTGCTACCAAACAGGTGCACATTGCTCCCATTGATTTGGCCGTGTGGCTTAAAAAATACAAGGGTAACAATTTTTCATCAGGGTTGTGCAAGGTGCATATCAGCACCACACATTTATCTTTAACATCAGAAAGTATACGTGTATAGGATTCTCCATCAGGGAATTTTCGTAGAGTGGCCTCGCCCACTTCGGCACCCATTTTTGTGGCCATCAATTCTGTGAGGTCTTCATTTCCAGGAAGACTAAATAATATTGTTTTCATATATAGTGTCTTATTTAATGGTTATTATATCGTTATGGTTACTTCTATAATCTAATGCATAGTTTAGTTCGCCCTGTGATTCAGCATACAGGGTGTACAGTAATTGGTTTTTTTCAATTTTTTCATTTAAATGAACATTTAATAGAATTCCAGCAGACTTGGATTGAGGTGCGCCTGATAGTTTTGCAAGCTTCGCTATTTTCCGGTTGTCAATATTCTTCAAAATACCTGTAGTTTCTGCTTTGATTTCTATTTTATAAGGCGCTAAAACGGGTTGTGTAAAACGTCCTTGGGCGTTACAAATGGCAAGGAATTTTTCATATGCTTTTCCAGATTTGAGAATTTTATGTGCGGTTTCCAATCCCATTCCTTTTCCTACTTTTCCAGAAAGTTCTAATAGTTCAGCGGCTAAAAGCAATGCTCTCTCTGTTAAGTCTTTGGGTGCGTCTGGCTCATTTTGCAAAACTCTTAGTATATCTATGGCTTCTAGAGTTGGACCGATACCTCTACCAACAGGCTGCGTGCCATCCGTAACTACAACTTTTACATTCAATCCAACGGCAGTTCCTACGGCCTCCATATGGTCTTTTAATTTTTGAGCCATTTCCATACTTCTTACCTTGGCTGTTTTTCCTACTGGGATATCAATAACAACGTGAGTTGAACCTGCAGCAGCTTTTTTTGAAAGTACGGAAGCAATGAGCTGTCCTTCACTATCGATATCTAGTGCTTTTTCTACCTTTATAAGAAGGTCATCCGCTGGACTTAATTGAGCGGTACCACCCCAAACAAAACAACCACCTTCCTGATTCACCACGCCCTCAATCTCGTCTGCAGAAAGTTTTACGTTGGTTAGGACTTCCATTGTGTCGGCTGTACCGGCTGGTGAAGTAATGGCTCGGGAAGACGTTTTTGGCATTGTAAGTCCATATGCGGCTACAATAGCCACTACCAAGGGTGTGGTTCGGTTTCCAGGCAATCCACCAATACAATGCTTATCGACTACAATATCCTTGTTCCAATTTAATTGTTTTCCTGAAGCTATCATCGCTTGGGTAAGGTCTGATATTTCATTTATGTCCATTCTGTCACCTGCACAAGCTGTTATAAATGCAGAAAGGTGGATATTGGAATAGTCGCCTTCTACGATGTCTGTTATGATGTCGTTGTAGGCTTTATAATCCAATTTTTGATTATAGATTTTAGCCCTAACGTAGCTTAGCGATTCAATAGGCTCTAAATGAGAAACATAAAGCGTTTGATTTTCGGAAGCTTTCAGTTTTTTTGCAGCAGCATCAGATAAACCTATTTCATTGTGACTTAGAATATCTGAATTTATAACATTAAGACTTGCAACTATTGTCGTGGTTGTAGTTGATACCCTAATTCTGGTCAAGGCTTCGAACCCTTCTGAAATACATACGTGGCAATCTTCACGCATATAGACCACGTTCTCATTTTGGGTATAGATACCAAGATGTTTGTATTTTAAAATATTTGATGGTTGTTCCATAGCTTATTTTATTTCTTTAATGGTATATAGTTGTGGAATCTCAGCATCCCAAGCGTAAGTGTCTTTGATTCCTTTTTGTAGGGCTTCTGCACTTTCTTTCTCACCGTGAACAATAAAAATTTGTTCTGGTTTGTTTTCTATCTCGTCCATCCAATCCAAAAGTTCTTTATGGTCTGCGTGTGCAGACAGTCCCTCAATTTCTGCAACTTGCATATGAAATGGCACCCATTTTCCATAAACTTTGAGTTCCTTGTCACCTTCCAACAGTTTTCTACCACGGGTTCCTTCAGCTTGATATCCAACAAAAAGCAAGGTGTTATTTGGGTTTTGGGCTTGGGTTTCGAGATAGTTGAGCATTCTGCCACCCGTGAGCATTCCACTACCTGCAATTACGATTTTTGGATTGTTGTCCGTTCTTAGTTCCATTGTTTCGCGATAGCTACTAACGACAGTGAAGTGTGAACACATTTCTTCACATTCATATTCTTCTAATTTGTGCCAATCTCTTGTGCGGTGGAATAATTCTAGTACATTAGCACCCATAGGGCTGTCCATTATCATTTGCACTTTAGGGATTTTGTCTTTCTTGAGTAATCTCCAAAAAATCAGCATCATCAATTGGGCTCGTTCTACCGAAAAGCTAGGTATAAATAAACTGCCACCTCTATTGATGGTATCGTTGACCAATTTTTCTATCTGTGGAATTGCTTCCACTTCGTCTGGATGAAACCTACCTCCGTAGGTTGACTCTATTAATAATACATCTGCCTTTTTTGGCTTTAAAGGTGGATACAATAGTAAGTCGTTAGTTCTTCCTATGTCTCCCGAAAACACAAAACGTTTTCCGTTTATATCCAATTCAATGTAGGTTGCACCAAGAATGTGTCCGTTGTATTGAAATCGAACCTTCACATTTTTGAGAATGGGTAGCCATTGCGATGGCGGCACCCCTTTGAAGTAAGGAACGGTTTTTTCTACATCCTTTAAATCGTACAATGGTTTAGCCGGGTTGTGTTTAGAATAGCCTTCTTTGTTAGCGCGTTCGGCTTCTTGTTCTTGTATTTTGGCACTATCGTTCAATATAATTTTTGCAATATCCAAAGTGGGATTAGTACCATAGATGGGGCCTTTAAAGCCTTGCTTTACCAATCTTGGCAAATAGCCTGTGTGGTCCATATGGCCGTGAGTGAGTAAAACCGCATCAATATCAACAACATTAACTGGCGGGTACTCCCAGTTTTTTGCGCGTAGTTCTTTCAATCCCTGAAAAAGGCCGCAGTCTATCAGTATTTTTCTAACACCAGTATCTACCAGATATTTTGAACCTGTTACGGTACCAGCTGCTCCTAAAAAGTGTATATGCATTATAATATTGTTTATTTATTCTTTAATTTCATTTTGTTCTACATAGTTCTTCAGAGTCTTGTAAAATCTTTTTGTGCCTGGATTTTTCAATTCCTACTTGATTTAATAAATCTGGATTATTGTGTACTTCCTTACAGAGCACGGTTCCAGTTTCGAGTAGCAATGTTTTCTCCCGTTTTGTAATTGTTGTTAACGCTGTGAGTGGATGTAGACCAGATTGGTCAATTCTATCTTTAAGACCATTTCCCTTAGGGTAATCCCAACTAGTCATTATTAATCCAGTACATTTACCATATTGTATAGCATCTGTAGTAAAGCGGGTATTCGTGTAAACGCCACCTTGATGAATTTTTGTTTGGTGACCTTTTTGACGTTCCCATTGCTTTTCTACATCTAAAAATCTCGAATTGATGTATAATGGAATCTTTACATTGCAAAAGCGTCCTTGGTCACTATGGTATTTGCATTCAATCATATAATGCTTATTGTCTTTTTGCGCAATGACATCTACTTCGTGCTTAACACAATTGCCTTGCACTATAACTCCAACTTTCGTTTCAAACCCTTCCTGTTCCATTATCTTACCTATTAATTTTTCAAAAGGGAAACCAGAAGGTCCTAATTCCATAATAGCTTTTTTGAGTTTGTATTTTGAAGCACTTACTCGCGATTTTCGTTTAAGCATCCTAAAGGCCATTTGGTAGATTTTCTTGGTTGATATACCCTCGTATATAGTAGCTTCAATATGTTCAACTATCTCTTGGATAAGTACTTCACTTGCGTGCGCGCGCCGTAATGAGTTGATGAGTTTTTCACTTTTGAAGGGCTCTATCTCTCCAGAATGTTTTATTATGTTTATGGAATCGTTCATTATCTATATATGTATAGTCATTACAGGTAAGGTGGAATGGTTAGTAACACCTTCGGCGATACTCTTAGAAAATAGACTTAAAAATCCTGTTTTGCCGTGTGTCACCATCGCTATTAAATCTATGGGATGTTGTTTTATGAACGTATTAATGCCTGTTTCCACAGAAGGTTCATTATATACAGCCATTGAGTAGTTCTTCAACTCTGGAAAATTTTGCAATGTTTTTTCAATGGGGTCTAAACCAAGATTAATATTATTGAAATCTGTCTCGGTATTAATACGTAATAAGTGGATGCGAGCATCACATTTATTCGCAATGGATATTACCTGCTTAAAAGCATCGGTAATGTCCTCATCGAAATTTGAAACAAATGCAATATTCTTGAATGGAAAGTTGACTTCTTCATCTTTTACAACAATTACGGGTGCATTAGCTTTTCGTACAATTTGCTCAACATTACTTCCTGTTATTTCCCTAATGACACCTTTGGTTCCACTACTTCCAGTAATGATAAAGTCGTGTTGATAATGACCTGAATGGTCTAAAATATCACCTTGACCTGCATCAAATTGTAAAAACGTTCGGCATTTTAGTCCGTTGCGTTCTGCTATTTTTTCTAATTCCCGTAATGCCGCTTTGGTCTTACCTATTTGCTTTAATGTTTCAGGATATCGCTTTTCCTTTTCTTTGTCCAGCTTTACCCAATCCACAGGGGTTTGCATAAGATGTAAAAAGTGAATTTCGGAATTGTATAGCTTTGCCATTTCTATACCTAGTAGTTCAGCTTTGTTGCAGTTCTTTGAAAAATCGGTTGGTACTAATATGTTTCTCATTTTGGATGATTTATAGGTTCGTATAATTTTAGTTCAGTATAATTTCATTTCCAGAAGGTACTTTGTCTTCAAAACAGTCTAAATTGTATATGGTCGTGTCTGCGATATTTTTTAATGCGGTTTCGGTTAAAAATGCTTGATGACTTGTGATAAGAACATTGTTGAAAGTCATCAATCTTGCAATGACTTCATCTTGCAAAATTGTATCAGAGTGGTCTTCAAAAAATAGTCCTTCTTCCTCTTCATACACATCCATCCCGAAATACCCAATTTTGCCAGATTTTAATCCTTCTATAACGGCCTTGGTGTCAACTAAACCACCTCGACTCGTGTTAATGAGCATAACACCTTTTTTCATTAAGCCTATGTGTTCCGTGTCAATTAGGTGTTGCGTTGATGGGGTCAATGGGACGTGCAGGCTGATTATATCTGCTTGTTTACAGATAGTAGTACAGTTGGTGTAAATGACGTCATAAGAGTCTATCAGGTTTTTATCCTCAGCGACATCTTGGGCCAATATCTTACAGCCCAAACCGTGAAGTATTTTTACGAGAACTGCACCTATTTTTCCTGTCCCTATAACACCTACTGTTTTACCGTTTAGGTCAAACCCTGTAAGTCCGTTCAGTGAAAAATTTTGTTCCCGAACTCTGTTGTGTGCTCTGATTATTTTTCGGTTAAGTGCTAAGATGAGTGCTAGAGTATGTTCTGCAATAGCATATGGTGAGTAGGCTGGTACACGAGCTATTTTTAGTCCTAGTTTGTCAGCTTTTTTAAGGTCAACGTGATTGAATCCTGCTGAACGTAATGCGATATACTCAATTCCTTGTTGATACAGCTCATCTAAGACATCAGCAGAGGCATCATCGTTAGAGAATAGTGCAATGGCTTTAGAGCCTCTCGCTAATCTTGCTGTTTCTTTCGTAAGCCTATATTCCAAAAAATATAACTCGTGCTTTCCGTCGTTTGCCTTGATAAGTGAAGGCTTATCGAATTTATGTGTACTAAATATTGTTGTTCTCATAATTTAAGATTTTATGAACCAAAAAGTTCTAAAAGGTCCTGCAGTTCTTCATCTATATGGTGCTGTTTTACGACACTTTGAAATGAGGTTGTGCAAATCATATTGTTGTAGAGCCCAACCATTACGTTTTTAGAGCCTCTTAAAAGCACATCTACAGAAGCAGCACCAAGCCTGATTCCCAACATTCTGTCAAAAGCAGACGGGTTGCCGCCACGTTGCACGTGTCCTAACCTTGTAATTCGCAAATCGGCCTTTGGGTTGACTTCTTTAATTTTAGATGCCACTACGTCTGTACCTACTTCATCACCTTCGGATACTATTATTAAGAATGCATCCTCACTATCATAGTTTTTTACTTTTTCTAATAAAAATGTCAAGTCTTGTGTGCTTTCAGGAATTAGAATTCCATTGGCACCGACAACCAAGCCAGAATGGATACCTATATATCCTGAATCCCTTCCCATAACTTCTACAATGAAGACGCGGTCGTGGGATTCGGCTGTATCACGTATTTTATCAATGTTTTCAATGGCAGTATTTACTGCTGAATCAAAACCAAGGGTATAATCTGTTCCTGAAATATCATTGTCTATAGTGCCAGGAATACCTATAAACGGGATGTCGCATATTTTTGAAAAAACAAGTAAACCTTTAAAAGTACCGTCACCACCAATAGCTATTAGCGCGTCAATATGGTTGGCCTGTAGTGTCCGTAATGCTTTTTTTCGACCTTCTAGAGTCATAAAACGTTCACTTCGTGCTGTTTTTAGAATAGTGCCGCCTCTGTGTGTTATTTTTTGTAATTCGTGTGATTTTAATGTAACTAAATCACCGTCTATTAGTCCTTCATATCCTTTTCGAAACCCACTTAATTTGATATTATTTATTTCAGCAGATTTTGCGATGGCGTACAACGCAGCATTCATCCCGGGACTGTCGCCACCAGAAGTAAATACGCCAATATGTTTAATTTTATCAGTATTCATTAATTTATCATTCTAAATTTGGTTTATTATCTGTTTTGATATTGGCTAATGACAGTCTTTTTCCATACAAGGTGTTGAATACCATACAAGCCGTAAGGTCGCCCGTAACATTTACTGCTGTTCTAAACATTCCTAAGAGACGTTCCACACCGATGATAATGATGATACCCTCAGCAGGTATACCAACACTTCCTAAAACAGAAGCGAGAATCACCACACCACCACCTGGTATGGCTGGGGTGCCAATGGACGCTGCTACAATGGTTACAATGACAACAATGATGTTAAGCAAACTCATTTCTAAGCCATAGGCTTGAGCTATAAAAAGGGTTGTTATGGTTTGATAGAGTGCTGTGCCATCCATATTAACGGTTGCACCAATAGGAATAATAAAATTACTGACGGTCTTATCTACATTTAATTCTTCCTCTGCTGTTTGAAGCGACAACGGCATTACGGCTGCAGAACTAGTGGTAGAAAAGGCCAATAGTTGGACATCTCTAATCTTTTTAAGGAATTGAAGCGGGTTAGACTTTCCAAGAAAGGCTACTAAACAAACGTAGAAAATCACAAGTAGTAACAGACCAAGCAGGACCACTCCCGCATAGTAAGTTAAACCCGATAATGAACTTAAGCCAACACTAGAGGTAAGCTGCGCCATAAGCCCAAATACGGCAATAGGTACTAGAAGCATTGACCATTTTACTACCGTCATACAGACTTCCTGTATGGCGCTTAAAAGAAGCTTTACTGGGCGCAGTAAAGAATCCTCAAGCGATAGCACAGCTACACCAATAATGATTGTGAAAATCACGATACTTAA
>CEVF01154580.1_pt1 | contig 13248 bp, 10 predicted proteins | sample 356441 | NCBI WGS metagenome assembly CEVF01 (sample SAMEA2622765, study PRJEB7988) | marine metagenome | biome: marine biome (ENVO:00000447); feature: surface water layer (ENVO:00002042); material: "saline water (ENVO:00002010), including plankton (ENVO:xxxxxxxx)" | depth 5 m
GATAACTCTCCTTTTCTTTAATGGTCCCAAATTCAAAAGCCGTATCGGAATCGTCAAAGCCTTCCATGTATTCGGTCCTGATTACATTCAAATTGGGGACGAAGCCCGTAAAGACCCCATATAAATCCGGTCGTTCGTTAACGGCCATACCACCGGTTATTCCCCCGGCACTGCTAACGGTGAGACCTAGTCTCTTGGGGTGTATGTAACCATTGTCGATTAAATATTGGCTGCAGGCATTCAAATCTTTCCAAGAATTTGCTTTGGAGGACTTCATGCCCGCTTCATGCCATTTAGGCCCTTTTTCTCCACCGCCCCTGACATGGGCAGAGGCATAGATGTTCCCTTGATTGACAAAATCTGCAATAGGGGAGTGGAACCAAGGGGTTTCTGATATGCCATAAGCACCATAGGCCGTAATGATTCCCATGGATTCCTTATCAAATTTATGGTCTTTCCTCCTTACGATGCTCATCGGTATTTTTGTGCCATCATGTGATGTCACTTCGACCACTTCACTGATGATATTGGAAAATTCCGGAAAATCCGGCCACATGCCCAGTTCCACAAACTGGAATTTTCCTGTTTTAGGATGTAGATAATAATCTTTCGGATTGGAAGTCCATCCCGATAGGGTCACCCATAGATCATTGTTATAGGGAGAACGGTAGTCGAACGTTATTTCACCTGCAGCAGCAGGTAGTTCAATTGGTATGTCTTCCCCATTTTCCACGTATTTGTACAGGAAAGATGCAATGCCGTTGGTGCTCACGGTATAATATATGTTGTCCCGGGTAACTTTAAAGCCGCTTAATTGGTCTTCTCCCTTGCCCGAGAACAATACCTTTGGATGTTGAAAATCGGCATCTTCCAAATCGACCATGCATAATTCTATATTATCCTCATGAAGTCTCTTAAAATAATATTTGCCATCGCGTTCCGTTCCCCAGTCATGGAATATCATGTCCTCACTGGAGTATAGCTTCTTCCAGGAATACCTCCCCGCTTTGTAATCTTCAATTGGAATGTAGTAACTGTCCCAAAAATCCGATGCATTCCCAGCATAAATGAACATAAAGTTGCTCTGGGTTGAACGGAACATGGGAACAGGATAGTACTCTTGATTTAGGTGTACACCATTTTTACCATCTTTGAATATGGGTTTCGCTGTCCCATCCAAGTTGTCCAGACAATACAATGCAGTATAGCTATTTCGATCATTGTGGTTTTCCCCATAGTTTGGATACGCAATAAAGGAAATGCATTTGCTGTCCGGGGCCCACACATAACCGCCTGCTTTTCTAGGCTTTGTATTTACTATAGGTTCTCCTATGGTGTTTTTGGCCTCGCAATCAAGAATGAGGAGTTCGTCAAAAAAATGGCCTTCCTTTTCCATGGCCATGGCCACATATTTCCCATCATAGGAGGGTTTGTAATAAGCGATGTCATAAGAGCCATCCTTATAGATTTTGGGGTCGTACAGCAATTGGGAGCTGGTCCCTTTCTCTTGACGATATAAAAGGTTTCTCTTGTCCTTGGCCCTTGATAAATAAAAGGTAGCACCGGATTCATTGTAAAAAATCCTTCGTGCCGGATCTTTTTCCTTGTTTTCCAAAGAATCGTAGTATGCGTAAATTTCACGGTACTTCGATGTCTCATCAAAATAGGATTCCGTTATGGAATCCTGCTCTTTGAACCATTGTACAATGGAGGAATCGTTGATTTTTTCTAGGTTGGAGAACGCATTGGTATATGAAATCCCATAATGCTCCTCAACCACACTGGTATTGGGGATTTCGGGATAGTCAAACGTATGTTGTTCGTTTTTTTTGCATCCCGATACAAGGAAAATAGTTAGAATGGCAAATGCTAAAGATTGTCTCATATACGGCAACATACTAAAAATCCCTATTTGTACATAGGGATTTTAGTGAAAAAAAATAATGGTAGTGTTAATCGTTCTTTTTTATCTTTCCTTTCTCGATGTCACCATCATCTCCTCCTCCTTTGATTTTTTCGATTTGTTTCAACTCGTTTTCCTTGAACATCGTTTTGATGTTTTTGATTTTTTCCATGGTGTAATGGTTTTATACGTTTATATCTTAGAGAGGTCCAATCTAATGGATATCCCTGTTTGTAGTGTGAAAAATTATCCTCATTTTATAAATTGCTGTTTTTTTGGTTTACAAATTGATATGGAAAAAAGACGGGATTGACATGCTATCCGTACTTTCGAATAGTCCTCAGCGGACACAATGAAATCATTGTGATACATAGTTCTGTATCATTCATTGAGCTTTGGATAGTTCCCTTGTCGTTCATGTTCGTAAATGAAAAGGATATACAGAAAATAGTAATGTTATCTTGGGCGGAACTGTTCCGGAAAGGCACAGGTCCTTTAAGTTCCCTTATCTTGTAAAACCATGAATTATGATGAGAAAATCAACTGCTTTTCAATCGGTATCGACCATTCAACTGATGGGTCTGGTCTTTCTGTTGTTTTTAAACTCTTGTAGATCACCTAAGGTGTTGCTCGATGCAGAGGTGAATCAAGAAGTGGTTTTTGGTAATGGGCAATGGATATTGGTCGATCCGATTTATGATAAGAACTGGAACCATTTTGAGGATTTGTACGTGGAAGGATTCACATCCCTTATTGGTGATTCATTGCATACCATGAATCAGGTCAGACAAACCCATCTATTGGCGGAAGAACTAACTTTTGATCAATCAGAAAGGAGTTTGGAGGAGCTTGGGGCAGTCTTGAAAGAATTTGATTATCTGATTATGTGCAAGGCGCTGACAGTGGCAGAAGAAGCATCTTCCATTTCATCACATGAAATAGGTCAAGGAGCGTCCGTATTCCATAATGAGGTGAAGGTCGGTATAGCCATATACGATCTGAAGGGGCAACTGCTCATTTCAAAAATCACTGGAACCGGAACAAGTCACGATGTTTCCAGTCCCGGTGATTCTTGGCGCCTTATGGACACTCCGGATGTGATTGCCCATAAAACACTACAAAAGATATTGGAACATTATGGATTTCGCTAATCCCTGTTCAAGATAAAGCCAAGGTTGACCTGTATCATGACCGGGAAAATCCCGGCGTTTCCCTTGGTGTCAAAATATAACTGAGGTCCTACATCAACTAGAAGCCTGACTTTATTAAAGGTGCGTTGAATACCCCAAGTAGGTCCGATAGCAAAATCCAGATCGTCCGTTCTTGTTAGGTTTTCCGCTATGGAAGGCCCTCGCCCCATGGCCCTGAAAGAAATAAAATTCCCTGCATTGTGCATAATTGATTTTCCCTTGGCCTCCCTTGATCCTCTATTGTACAAAAATTTGAACTGTGTATCCAAGAAAGGGGCTATCACATAGTTGAACCCATCGTTTTCTATGGCCGTTATTTCATCATAAGCCCCACTGTACCCAATTCCTAGACCAAAGCTAATAAGGGATTTGTTGCCCAAAGGAAGCTCATAATCCAATCCTGGATTGATAATGTTGACGATGAGCCTTTCCTGAAGGCCATCAGCACTCTGTCCGAACGAATAGGTAGAGAACAAGAGCGCGATAATAAAAAGGTTGTATTTTTTCATGTCAATGGTGTGTTTGCAACTAAGATATGAAATCAGGCCATCTCAGATAGCCTGATTTCAGTCAAATCTTCTATGATCAAGTTAATCTGCAGCAATGATCTTGCTGCCCTTTATGGTCCCGTTCCTTAAGGCCAAACCATAGATGTCTACCTTGGCCACATCATATTTTTTGGCCTTGAACTGTTTGAAGAAATCAAAGTTTACATTGCCGCTGTCGATACCATAGCCCAAGGTCAATAGAAAATTGAAGTCAAAGCGATGGGTTTCATTGGATTTTCCCCGTTTTATTCGATTCATATCGATCATTTCCATTTTGTTATCGCTAAACCGGACAATTTTAACGGTCACTTTGTCCTGGTTTATTTCATTTTTAAGGGATGTTAGTGAGGTCTTGGTAATCTTGGCCAATAAATTATATACTGAAGAATTTAGGTTTCCCACGGTAAATTCTATTTGTTTATTGATGGTTTTTCCAAAAATGTCGTCGACATATATCTCCAGATCGATCAATTTTTCGTCTTCGCCCCAAACTGGCCAGTCTTTGGGTCTTGGTGGTTGTTGTCCTACAAGGACATTTCCTGTCTCCCCGTCATAAACAACACCCTTGTATTTATAAGTGACGTGCTTGGTTACCATCGGAGCATTGGGTTTAAGTACATAGTTATAAGTAAATTTAACGGCGTTGATTCCCAATTGCACATATTCCGCTGTACTGGATTCGCTCCAACCGATCAGTCTCTTTTTTTGATATTTGACTTTTGTCCCAATGGATGCCCATAAGAAATAGTTCTCGTTCCAAAACTGGGTCTGTACCCTATGCGTTGAATCATGATATTCATTGCACTTTTCACGATCACCGAATATACTTTCCCAGATACTGTCCTCATCGTAGACACAGGTCCTAAAACCTTGTGGTTTTAATATAGGATAACTTGTGACCGTTGGCGTGCCACCTGAGGACCCACCTGTGGATCCTCCTCCGGAGTATCCGCCGCCGCCGCCGCCACCGCAGTCATCTATTTCATAGCGTGAAATTGCATCGGTGACCTGAACTACAGTTCCCTGTTTTGGACTAATGGATAAGCTGCTTTCGATTTCGGCTTTTTTTATCGCGCACCTATTGGTCAAACCTCTAGGTTTGAAACCTTTCTTATTGCCTAATTCCTTCAAAAACGCTTCCAGTTTTTTCTTGTCCTCCCTTTTACAAAAATAGAGCCCGTCCGTAGTATACCGGTAGTAGGAATCACCGACGATAATACCTCTGTCCCTATCCAAAAGGGCTGCAAATCTTGGGTCGGAGATGACCTCGTCGTCCAAGTCAATATCGTCATCGTCCTGACCTCCCTTTAAAGAATACAGGATGCCTGATTTCTGTAGCCTTCCCGATTTTTCGGAAAGAAAATTTTGTACTTCAGGAGACTCCAAATCATCAAAAACAGGTCTCAGGGATTGAAATCCATTTTCCGTGAGTTCCTGGGCCTTAGTGTTGAATGTTGTTTTGTCCGTCTCTTCCAAGAGCTTGGCCAAGGACGATTTATCGGTAAATTCAAGGGACCCTTCTTCTGTCAAATGGACGGCTACTTCAGATGCATCAGATGGGGTTGCGGCCGTTTGCTCGTTCAAATCGAGTTGATCCTCTTTTTCACAACTGAGGAAACATAGCACTGTACTTGCCAGTGATAGTGTTAAAAATGCTTTTTTAATCATGTTGTTCAGCTTTTAAATAGTTATGGTAGTGTTATTGTTCAAGCCGAAACTAATGGTTAATAAGATTCAAGGCATTTTAATTTATGCGCATTTTATAAATTGCTTTTCTTTAGTTTTCTAAAGTAGACCGCCGGGGTCACCCCGATCTTGGATTTTATGGCCCGGGCAAAGACATCCAAAGAGCTGAACCCGAACATTTCTGCGATCTGAATTGTAGAATGGGTATCGATGATTTGAGGGTTTTCCTTTAAATGGTTGATAGCATAGGTTACCCGAAGATCTTTTATATAATTGGAAAACGTTTGCCCTTTATAAGTATTTATGATTTTTGAGAGATACGTTGTGTTTGTATTAAGGTCAGAAGCCAATGAATTTTGACTGGTTTTTTGGTCAAGGTAACCGAGGTTTGTTTCCCATTTATCCAAAGCTTCGAGTGTGCTTTGAACAAGCTCGGGATCAATATTCATTTGAGCAATGTCATCTTTTTTTGGGTGACTTTTTAAAGGCTCGACATCTTGATCCATGACTTCCCTCAATTTCTTTTGTGTCCTGCTGTATTTGATGAAGTAAAGCGCTAAAAGGGAAATGAGCAGGACGGATAAGAGGATGTAGTTCCGAATCGTTCCTTCTTTCTTTTGGATTTCATCGGACAATACTTTTTTGGAGGCCTCTTGTTCTGGAAGGTCAAATTCAGTCCACAGGATACTGCGGATCTCTTTTTCCGCCCTAGTCAAGATACTGTCATAATAGACCAATCGATCGGCATAATTCTTTACCATGGGTTCCTCGTCTTTTGAGATGGCATCTTTTATAAGGAATTGAAAGATTTCCTTCACATTGTCCATCAAAGGATATCCGTTCCGGTCCAGTAAGGAATCGATTCGCTTGAAATACCTCCTTTTTTTTGCTGAATTTCCAATTTCCCCCTCGATCATGCCCAAATAAAAAAGGCGGTCCGCCTGCGAAAGATCTCCAGTGCCCTTTACATATTTTAATAGCGTATCCCTAGACTTGATATAGTTGCCATCATAATAGTTTATTTGTGCATAGAGCGCACTTAAAGATCGATAGGTGTCCAGATCCTTCATCTGGGAAGAAAGGTCCAGGCCCTGTTGGGCATAGTGCCGTGATGAATCGATTTTTTTGATTTGCAGATAACAACGGGCAATGTTATCCAATGTAATGAGTTTGGTCAAATCATAATTATCGATTTTCCCCTCGTACTTATTTAAATAATCCAAAGAAAGCCGAAGTAGGGATATCGCCCTTTCTTGATGGCCATATTCTCCTTTTATGATAGCTATGGCGTTGAAACAGTCGATGATTTGTTCATAATCATTGGCTTTTTTGGCAAATTCATAGGCGGTTACAAATTCCCTGACCGCATCATCGGGTCTATCGGCTTCATACAACAGGCCTCCTTTGGTGTAATGCACTTTGGATGGGAATCTTTTTTCATGGACACCTGTGGATATCCCAATGGCTGAATCCACATATTTGATGGCCGAGGCGAAATCCTCTCCCCACACCCGTTTTCTATATGCCTCGGCAAGTTGTCCCGTGTCCTTTGCATACTTTGCTTTTAGGATATGTGCATCAAAAACCTTTTTTGAATACATGGTGCCATATTCCACTTCGTTTTCAATCCGATCAAGGGAATCGAAGGACAGTTGGAGTAATTGATCTTTGTTCAACTCCTGTGAAAAAACCGTAATGGTCATCATTGACAATAAAAGAAATACTAGATAAGGCCGCATAAGATTTCTGTGTTTTTTAATATGTTATATCGGACCATAGTCCTCTGAACTGGTAGAAAACCCTTTCCAATAGGGAGGCTTCCTGAAGCACTATTTTGGCCGTTCCCATCATTTCCTGTTTGAACTCGATCTCCTTCCCATAGGTGGTTTTTAAATGGGGCATCTCAACATATACGGAATAATAAACATCATCCCCTTTTTTTGGTGTTAAGGACATCTGTGCCACAACCCCCTCCAATAGGCCCCATTCCCGATAGGGATAGTTATCCAATTTGATGATAACATCTTGGCCTTTTTTGATTTTGGCCGAATTTCTGATGGGAACTTTACATTTGCCGATTAACCGGGCCCTTTTGTTTGGCACCACGGTCAAGATATGTTCCCCTTGGGATACCTGTTGATGGTTGTTCCAGATGTCAAAAACCGTTACCGTTCCAGAGACCGGACTTATCAGTGCATAGTTGTTTTCCCATTCATCCATTTTACCCTTCAATTCTTGTTTGGCCAATTGAAGTTCCGAGAAATAGGATGATGCATTTATAATATCCTTGTTCAATGATTTTAAACTAAGATCTTTCAGGCTCAGCGTATCCACCTGTAATGCCTCCAGTTCTTCTTTGATGGTATTGACCTCGTTTTGAGCGAACAACATTTCTTGTTCGTTGCCATCCAATTGCTGTTGGGAGATTACACCCTTTTCAAGAAGAGCTTCCTGTCTATCATAACTTTGCTTGGCCAGGGAATAGTTCCTTCTTGCCGTCTTTAATTGCGACTGTTTGATGGCAATCTGACTTTTGTACCTTGCTAATCTTAGCTTCAGGTTTTCGCTTTCAAGTGCTTCCTGGCCAAGGTTCAAATAAAGTAGATAGTTTTGGTATGCTTTTAAATACTTCTGATAGGACATATGCATTCCTACTTCCAGTTCCAGATCGCTGGGGAACTTTTGATGGAGCCCCTCCAGCGTATGGGTCAACGTGGTGTCGTCCAATTGCTCCCTGAGATAAAATACATCCTCCCATTTTGAAGGGTTTTCCACAATGGCCAGAATTCCTCCCCTGTCCACTTGCTGACCTGACCCAAAGTTCATATAGACCAATTGGCCCTGACGCTTACTATAAAGAGCGACCGGAGGATTTTCACTGGTCACCAGTATGTCTGCTTCAACTACTTCGTTGTATCGTATAAAGTAGGCAAGTAGCACCAACAAAATAAAGAAAAAGAAAAAAATCAGGTTTCCTCTCCGTACCATCCAGCTTGGGGGACGGTTCAAAAAGTCTTCCGAAAAAACCACGTTATCTTCCATAATCTACCGCATCCATTTGATATTGTACCAATTTCCAATACACTCCCTTTTTGCTCAGGAGGTCTTGATGTGTTCCTTGCTCTTTTACAGTTCCGTTATCCAGAACGATGATATTGTCCGCATTACGGATAGTGGATAGTCGGTGCGCTACAATAACCACGGTTCTGTTTTTGTTAAAGGAATCCAGGTTGTTAAGTATTCCCTTCTCATTGATGGAATCCAGCGAACTGGTGGCCTCATCCAAGAAGAAGTAGTCCGGGTCTTTGTATATGGCCCTTGCCATTAATATACGCTGCTTCTCTCCACCACTCAATCTAATCCCATTTTCCCCGATCTTCGTTTTTGTACCGTGTGGCAGATCATCGACAAAGCCTTTTAACATGGCATAGGATAAGGCTGTCTCAAATCGATCCTCATCCAATGGGGACTTGGATTTGGACTCTGTTATATTACGTTCTATCGTATCCTCAAAAAGGCTTCCCTCTTGCAATACCACGCCACAGTTTTCTCTCCAAATTCTAGGTGCAATACTCGATAATGGTGTGTTCCCAACGGTAATCTTTCCCTCGGTGGGGCTATAAAACTGTAATAGAAGCTTGAGCAAGGTCGATTTTCCAGAACCACTGTGCCCCACAATAGCGGTTACCTTTCCTTTAGGTATGGTTATGGAAACATGGGACAGGGCTGCCTTGGTCCCTGGAGGACCATATCTGAAAGATACATCGTGGAGACCAATGCTTTCGTGCGCTTTTTTTTCAACTGTGTTCAAATCATGGCCCTCTGGTTCCTCGTTCCAAACTTCAAAAAGCCGTCTCAACGCCAATTCCGCTTTTTGGTAGTCCAATAAAAAATCCATCATCTTGCTCAGTGGTACATTAAGCTGACCAATGATGAACTGGATGGCCAACATCACACCAAGACTGAAGACTCCTTCGATAACGGCATAGGCCGAAAGAAAAATAATGGCTATATTCTTTAATTCATTGATAAGCTGTCCTCCATTGGTCTGTAATTGATGGATTCTTAAGTTTTTTGATGTGACCCCAAACAGTTCCAATTGTGTGGCGTACCATTCTTTCTTCCGCCGATCTTCGGAACCATTGACCTTGATGTCTTCAATATTATAAATGATCTGTAGTACCTTGGATTGACTCGTTGCACTGGATTTAAAGTAGGCAGTGTCCAACAAAGCTTTTTTCTTCATGAATGCCAATGACCATAGCAAGTATAGCCCGGATCCTATGAGGAAGACCAAAAATATCCTGAGGTTGTAATATGCCAGCACAAAACTGAAAAGAAGGATGTTGAATATATCGAATAAAAAAGTCAAAGAACCATTGGTGAAAAATTCCTCGATCCGTTCATTATCATTGATTCTCCTTACCAAATCACCGATGCCCCGACCTGAAAAGAACGAAACAGGCAATTGTATCAATCGCGTAAGGTAATCATTCATCATCCGAATGTTGATCCGCATGGACATATGTAACAAGATCCAATCCCTTAAAATGGCTATGGCCCCTCTTGACATTACAAAGAATACTTGCCCTATCAGAATGACCTGGATAAAATTCAGGTCCTGGTTCTCGATACCATAGTCAACAATACTCTGGGTAAAGAAGGGTAGGGCCAATTGGATAATGGACGAGAGCAAAAGCCCTATGGCCAATTGCCCGACCAACTTTTTATAATCAAAAAGATATTTTAAAGCATGTGTGAGGTGGCTTTTGTTTTCTACCCTGCCCAATTTACCCTTGATGAAAACATCCATCGGTTCCAAAAACATGGCAATTCCTTTCTTCTCTGCAGAAAGCCATCCCCTTTTAAACGCATCGGCACTTAAACTATATTTCCCCTTGGCCGGATCGGAAATATGTACTTTGGTAGGAGTTATGCGATAGACCACCATAAAATGATTGCCTTCCCAATGAACAATACATGGCAATGGGGCTTTTTCAATAAGGTCTTCCCATGTGATCAAGACCGAGAAAGTCTCTAAGTCGATTTGCTTTGCAGCTTCCTTTATCCCTGCCAATGAAACCCCCTCCCTATCAATATATGATGCCTGTCTAAGACGCTCTAAGGGCACCTCCCTGCCATAATATTTGGCGATGATCCTGAGGCATGTGGGGCCACAGTCCATCTTGTCCAATTGCCGATAGTTGGGAAAAGTGGTGCGAAACATGGTTAGTGTTTATAGTGCATAAATATAATGGATTAAGAATTTACAGCTATATAGCAAACATTAATCCTACGATAATCCCTGATAAAAGTAGTTCAAATGTTAAAATTTGACCCAACTTGGGAACAACTTGTGAATTTGTTTTTACTCCGATTCTCAAATTTGATGGTAAACTAAATGTAGAATTATGCCAGCAAATATTGTTACCCAAGAGGATTTGGAGGGATTCAAGGAATCTCTTTTGGAAGAGATCCAGGAAATATTGTTGAAACACGACCGTATTACCTTGGATCGATGGATCAAGTCAAACAGTGTCATGGGCAAATTGGGGATAAGTCCGGGGACTCTTCAGAATTTCCGGATCAATGGAACCATTCCATTTACCAAATTAGGGGGCATCATTTACTATGATGAGGAGGAAATCCATAACATCCTTATGGATAACAAGAATTTTATGTTCAAGAATCGGTCATGAAAATAGCCTTTTACAACATACAAAACATCTTCCACCGTCATATAGATTTAGTGGGGAGGTATCGTGACGAAAATAGATCCCGATGGATAACGGAGTTTGAGACTCTGTTGACCCAATCGGAACGTACACCAAAACAATATGACAGGATGAGGATACTTTCCCATTTTTTGGAATTTGATAACCAAGGACAGATGCCCTATTTTACGATAAAGAACACCATGGGCCAATTACGGATCAGAAAAGGTTTGGATGGGGAGATGTCCAAAGCATCCCATTTGACCGATTGGGAAGGGTGGGCCAAAGTTGACTCTTTGCCAATCCATGAAATTGCTGTCAGGAATAAGGCTAAGGTCATCAACGCAATAGACCCCGACATTCTGGTTTTATCTGAAATAGAGGATAGGCATTCCTTGCTCGAGTTCAACCGACATTTCATTTCCTCCGAGGGAAAAAAAACCTATAAAGAACTTGTTTTTCTTGGAACCAACGACCCATGGGGCCGTGGTATTGGTGTTTTGGCAAAAACCGGATTCAATCTTATATCTATCAAGACCCATGTCAATGAACTGGACGAAGCGAACGAACCCATGTTTGACGTGGATTTACAGGAATATGTGTTTAGAACAAATAGTGGATTGAATCTTATAGCCTTGTGTACCCATTTCCTCGGTAGTGGGAATGAAATAGAACCATTTCGTAGACGGCAAAAATTACAAGCTGGACATATTGCAAGACTTGTTGCCCAAAGACAAAAAAGTAGCGAAGCCAATATGGTGCTCATGGGTACTTTGAATGCTCCCAGCTATAGCAGTAGCATAGCCCCATTGACACAGGACGCTGAATTGTCAGACATTACAAAACACCCTAGGTTCAGGTGTACCTTGGATAAGGGTCAAGATGCTGATTATTTTAGAATGGGGGCATTCAAAATGGGCGTGAATATCCCACAGAGGGATTATTTAATGCTATCCAAGAATCTTTTTGCCGCTATTGAAAATTGTGGTTTGGTAAGAAAGGGGGTATGCTACAAAAAGCGACCAAAATGGGATGTCTTTGGAAGTGTGGAAAATGAATTATATGCAGCAAGTGAACATCCCTTATTGTGGAGCCAAATACGAATGTAACCAACCAAGGAACAGTCTGGTACATCCATCGGTACAGGTAACAATGACCTTCGCGCAATACCTGGGATTTTGTCCGAACAGCATTATAACTTTCCGAATTCATAACTGTATGTTAGAAAAGGAATCATGAAAGTGGTCCGCTCATTAAAATAAACCGAATTCCCAGCAATGTATAGTCCTATCATCAATTTGGATTTTCCTATACCGTATCCCAATGATACGCTATTTGAACCAAACTTGTAATCGGCTAGATAGGTTTGCACACCAGTTTCTTGTCCATTCATGTCATACAATGGTTCGTGCACGCTGAATTCACTGTTACGATTTAATAGTGAATATCCCAAGCTGATGATAAGGGAACCTTTTCCAAAAACCTCAAACATATAGTTTGCCCGAAAGTGATATCCTATAAGCAATCCTCTGTCCGTACTTGACATAGTATTGTTCGGGCCATGACCGGTGGTAACGATATCATGCCTAAAGGAATTGTTGAATCCGATTGAGAGATTATGGGTTAAGAAATAGGCTGCTCCTATATTCAGTGCCATTCCGGAATTTTGTAGGTCTATATTGGTATAATTTGCTTCCTTTGATAAACTGGAAACTCCAGCATTATAAATAGGGGTGATACGGTACTCAGGGCCCACGTTAAAAAACAAATTTCCCTTTCGCTTATCCTGAGAAAAACAGGATGTAGTTGTCAAAAAGATAATGACAAGATAAACTATTTTAAATCGCATATGATGACCTTTTGAATGGTAAGCTTTCCTTATACTACCTATTGCTTCAACACTATCCACTATTGGTAAATTTAATTCTTCCAGAATAATTATCCTCTGGATTCGATATGGTCCTGCCAAATGCATAGGGAATACCATCGGTGGAAGCATTTCGATTAATGGAATATACTCGGTTAAAATAAGGTGTTTGGTAGGAACGATACCCAAACAAATTATAGTTTGGCCTCGCACAGTCACAACTTGCGGGAAGTAAACTGGTTTGAATATATTTCTTGGGAGCAGGCCATGAGTCATACTCATATACAGTAAATACAAAGCTGCTATTTGACGATTCCGAACCGATTTTAAAGTTTACCGT
>CEVF01014821.1_pt1 | contig 13244 bp, 10 predicted proteins | sample 356441 | NCBI WGS metagenome assembly CEVF01 (sample SAMEA2622765, study PRJEB7988) | marine metagenome | biome: marine biome (ENVO:00000447); feature: surface water layer (ENVO:00002042); material: "saline water (ENVO:00002010), including plankton (ENVO:xxxxxxxx)" | depth 5 m
GTCCGCCGGCGGCTCTCCAGATGGAGAGTCGCCGGTGAATTTCAGGATCCAATGCCGCCGAAATGCCCTGCGGTTAAAAGATCCCAAGAGCCATGAGGCTGTAGCGGACTACCAATCCAGCCGCCACCACGCTGACCATACTCATAAGTTTGATCAAAATATTGAGGCTCGGTCCGCTGGTATCCTTAAACGGATCGCCAACCGTATCTCCTACCACGGCAGCCTTGTGTGCTTCGGTTCCTTTGCCGCCGTGTGCGCCAGCCTCGATATACTTTTTCGCATTGTCCCAGGCACCCCCGGCGTTAGACATATAAATCGCAACGCAGAAACCGCAAGTCAGGGTACCAACCAAAAGTCCCATGACACCTCCCACGCCGAGGACGACGCCCACCACGAGAGGAAGAATAAGTCCCAGCAGCGAAGGCAGGATCATTTCTTTCTGTGCTGCCTTGGTGCTGATCGCCACCGGAGCGGCATAATCAGGTTTGCTGGTACGCTCCATAATCCCAGGGTTTTCCCGGAATTGGCGACGGACCTCCTCCACCATGCCCTTAGCCGCACGACCAACAGCTTTCATAGTCATTGCACAGAAAACAAATGTCGCCATCGCGCCTAAAAATACCCCAATCAACACCTTCGGATTCATCAAAGATGCATCATAATATCGGGTAAAGTCTGGGAGCGTCGCCACGTCGCGACCGACAACAGCCAGTTGACTCTCGCCGCTGTCGTGCGTGTGCGTGAGCCACTTGCCCGATTCGTGCTCAGACAGAGCATTGTCTGCAATCTTCTCGCCAAGAGGTAATGCGGCCCACTCCGGAGCACGAGCTCCGTCTAAAATCATCAAGCCCCGATGGGTCAGCCCCTCACCTCCACCGGTATCTTCTATTACGGTGACAAATTGAGGTGTAACTTTGTAATAACCTGGAGCATTGAACTGTTCGACGACTGCCTCTTCCATATGCTCAAATCCAACGCGCACCTCCTCAACGTAAGCCGCCAATAAGGCCAATGCGGTGAGGGCCGCCGACCCAATCGCAAACCCTTTACCGGTTGCCGCGGTCGTGTTTCCGAGACTGTCTAAAGCATCCGTCCGTTCGCGGACAATCGGTTCCAACTCGGACATTTCTGCATTTCCGCCTGCATTGTCCGCAATCGGTCCGTAAGCATCGGTGGCCAGCGTGATGCCAAGCGTGCTAAGCATGCCGACTGCGGCAATTCCGACTCCGTAAAGACCAAGAGCAAAATATTGCACATCTTGCAACTTCGAAACATCTCCAATGGCACAAGTAAATGCTGCCAATGTTGCTACACAGACTACAATTACGGGAACCCAGACGCTCTTCATGCCCTCTGCCACACCGCCGATAATAAGCGTGGCAGGCCCGGTAACAGCCTGATCAGCCAAATCTTGTGTGGGTTTGAATTCATCACTGGTTGAATACTCAGTCCACTTGCCGATGATCCAACCGGCAAGCAGTCCAACAACAACACTGATCGATACACTGAGAAACATGCCATCGAATAACCAATATGTAAGTCCAATCGCCGCAAAAATCACCAGAAAGGTCGAGGTATTGATGCCCCGGCCGAGTGCCTTCAGTAGCACCGACTGACTAGCTTTATCTTCTGTTTGGACCAGATAGATTCCTAAGATGGAGAGCAATATTCCCACGGCGGCGATTGCAATGGGTAGGAAAAGGGCCGCCATCTGAAAATAGCCAATATCTCCATCACTCACCCCACCTGCTGCTCCGGTGATTTCGGCAAAACGATCCTCCAGTACGGTACCACTTGCGAATGCTGCTACACCGAGTGCAGCGGTAGCCAGAATTGAACCGCAGTAGGACTCATAAAGATCCGCACCCATTCCAGCTACGTCACCTACATTGTCACCCACATTGTCAGCGATTGTTGCCGGATTTCGGGCATCATCTTCAGGGATACCCTGCTCCACCTTACCTACCAGATCTGCACCAACATCGGCCGCCTTGGTAAAAATGCCGCCGCCAACACGAGCAAACAGCGCTTGTGCACTTGCTCCCATTCCGAAGCAAAGCATCGTAACTGTGATCACATCCAGACCAAGCGCCTCAAAGCCAAATTTTGGCACCAGCCAATGTAATATGAGAAACCAAAGAGTTATGTCCAGAAGGCCCAGTCCAACCACTGTGAGTCCCATTACCGCGCCACTGCGGAAGGCGACCTGCAAACCTTGATTTAATGACTTCTGCGCACCGGCAGCTGTGCGGCTACTGGCCCAGGTGGCCGTTTTCATTCCGTACCATCCAGCAAGACCAGAGAAAAAACCACCAGTGATAAAGGCGAATGGAACCCATTTGCTTTGGACACCAAGCCCGTAAGCAGCGATTGCCAGGAGAATAAAAATCACCACAAAGAAGATTGCAACGACCTTATACTGCTGAGTTAGATAGGCATTGGCACCCTCGCGAACGTAACCTGCAATCTCCACCATTCGCTCGTTGCCTTCATCCGAAGCCTGCATCTTTTTGAAAAACAGATACGCTTGCAACAATGCGATAAGTGCGCAGACGAACGAGATTCCCCAAATAAGCTTGAACATCGGGTCATCTGGGTGGTATCCCATGCCTTCGACCTGCGCCTGCGCGACGGAGGGGCTGCAGAGTAAAACAAGTATTGGACAAAGCAGCATCATTCTGCTGCCCGTTACATCCAGAAGACGACTCAAAGACATGGGTGATTACCTTCTTTGGTGTGGTTTACGTGGGATTCAGAGAACAAAAATATTTCACAATTCTTTGCGGTTGCGGTGCTCATATGCATCGGCAAATTCAATGTGTGGTTTTGGATGGATTCTGACGCCAACTGGCTCCGCCGGAGAATCCCGATCGAATAGCTCCGAAGCCCATCTGGAAAAAATTAAGTGTCGGGCCATGAGAAGACCGGGAGGGTCCTAAACGCCAAAATCAGCCGATTCCACGGCTTATGCTAAGGATGGGCGGAGTTTACAGAATTCGCGGAGTTGATGTCAATAATAGCTTATAGGAGTCTCCCATAATGTTTATTTTATCCTGCTTTTTTTTCTTGGATTTCTCGCCTATTCTAATTATTCTGGAGCGATAGCCGACGGTCACCGTCGATTTCAACCATTGCCTTGACCTGGAGAGAGATCCATGTCCGTTCGTTTAACACGGTGCCTCGGCATCGTTGCGCTTTTGGTGTTGCTCGCTGCTTCTTTCGGATCCGCTCGTGAACAGGCAGTTCCGGTTGATTTGCACGAGGCTATCGATTCTGGAACGATTGACGTCAAACTCATCGTAAAAAATGGGCAGCAAGCACGAATTGTTGCAAAAAATAACACGGACCAGCCGCTTACAATCCAAGTACCAGAAGCCTTCGCGGCAGTGCCCGTGCTGGCACAGACCACTCAGGGTGGCGGGGGTACCGGTTCTGGGCTGTTTAATGTGCCGCCGGAAAAAGTGGCCAAACACGACGTTGGTTTTGTCTGCCTGGAGCATGGCAAACCGGATCCGCGGCGCACCATGCAGTACGAGCTAAAACCAATTTCTGCGATGACTACCGATCCGGCAGTGGTTGCCATCCTGCGGATGCATGGTCGACAGCAAATTCCCCACTCGGTTGCGCAAGCCGCCGTCTGGAACTTGGCCAATGGGTTGAGTTGGCAACAATTAGCAAAGAAAGAGCGGAAAAATCTTTCGGTGCCAAACACTCCCTATTTTTCAACCGCCGCGTTGAAGTGGGCCAGTCAGTTGGCCGCTCAAACAAAGCAGCAGTTTCAAGTGGAAGCTACCACGGCGTACCGACCACAGTAAGATCGGTGTGTGCGTGTGCGTGTGCGGGTGTAAGCACAATGCCAGCACGGGACCCATGACCTGAAACTTGCATGGGCCGCTGACGATCAGGCGGCGTTGCGTGAAGTGGCATCGGGAGAGTATTTCTCTAGCTCTGCTTGGAGACGGTCAATTTCTCCCACCAGTGCTTGTCGCTCATGCACCCAGGAGGGGGTCTCCATTTTTCGGACGCTGCGTGTCTTGCTCTGATCCGCTGTTACTTCCGAATACAGCATTCGAAGACGCTGTTCAGCTTCTTGTAAAGCCTGTGTTTGCGCGTGGAGTAGCGCGGCATCTCGGGAACTTTCTCCCTGCCACGCTGCAGTGGATTTCTGGCTCACAGCATCATGCAGTAGTGTCTCTGCCGAATCGCGAATTTCCATCGTTTCCTGATACGCCTCTGCCAATGCGATCTGTTCTCGCTTGAGCGATCGTTCCCGGAGATCCAAAGCGGCACTTCGACCGCTTAAGGTCCGACCGGAATCGCTTTGGGGGTTGGGCTGAACCCTAACTGGCTCATAGCCCATGAGCTGCTTATCTAACGTTATTAGTTGGTGCGAACAGGTCGCCAGTGCTTGATCTAACTGCTCCTCGGCAGCGGGCGATGGTTGCCCGGAGACTACCTGGCGTGCAAGAGTCTGTAGGTCTGCCGCCTGCTGCTGCAACTGCATGACAACTTCATGCATTTGTCCAACCCGCGTATCTATCCAAAGGCGGACGCTGCGTTGCATGGCGTCTTGTCGGAACCGTTCGGCTGCAAGTTCGGCCTCCCTGCGATCAAGGTCAGTAGCGATGGCCGAAAGATGCGTTGCCAGTTGTTCAGCATGACGACGCAAGCGATGCAGTGGCATGGCACCCAAACCATCCAAATGCAATGATTCAACCGCGTGGGTTTTTTCCATGGGCCAAGAAAACCCTTTGGGGTACAGAAGTCGAAAATCAAACCAGGAGCCAAACACGTCTTATATCGGCTGATGCGGCCGCCGCAATTGACCGGAAAGGATCTTGATTGCCTGCGACGGAAAATCATGCCAGCGTTGCAAGCAAGAATGCCGCAACGCCAAAGCAAAACCACTTCAGGATACCTCGAAAGACCAGTCAGCCAGCGGCTGGGCGTGTATCACCTGCTTCTCAATCTCGGAAATTTCCTCAACAGATTGTTGAGCCAACTTCACGCTTTCAGCATCGGGATGATATTCCAAATAGAGATCGAATTGCCGCGATTGCCCTGCCCCCAACGGTACCACGCGGTCGCGAGACTCCTCAAAAGATCGCGGATTCGGAAAATTCGTGGCTGGTTCCAGTCCGGTGACGTATCCGTCATCCACACTTCCGGTATGCTTCCATTGTACAAAATAGGGCAACTGAGTTATGTCGTATCGAAGACTGACGCCTCGGCTGGACTCCGAATTTTTTAATAAAATACGGGTTTGATTCTCTGCATCCGCCAATAGTTCAAAGAAATGGACCCGTTCCTGGTAACCTGCCAACGCGGCATCATAGCGCGACCACTCGCTCCCGTCTCGTGCAGCTTCGAGATCGCGTGGCGCCATTTGTTTCACAGGTAGAATCAGTTCGGCTCCAGGATTCAATACTGGGTGACCAAAATTAATGTGGTAAAGCATTTGCATGCCGCAATCGGTCGCACCGAGATTTGTAACTTGATCGCTGAGTGAAATGGCGTGCTTCTCGAGCTGCAGTTTCAGGGTGATAGTGAGTTGCAGGTGATAAAATAGAAATCGTTTTTCATCGACAATTCCACGGACCACAATGTCCCCATTTTCTCTGTCAATCTGCAACTCCAGATGATGTGCTGGCGATTGCGCGATTTTTCCATGCAGGGGATAAACAAGTTGCCCGTTCGCGTCATGCTCTGGCGCTCCATTGCTGTGCAAACCACAGCGAACAAGCAGTTCGTCAAAACCGTCCAGCCAACCGAGTCCCGAAGGTTCATGAAGCGGTACCCAATTTGGGTGCACGGGGCCATCGATTGGCGATTGCCAGCCAAGTTCAACATCATCTGACCAAGCTTTCCAAATCCCCATTCCGCGCTCGGGAATAATGCTTACGCGAATCGATCCATTGTCGATCGATAGCAGATGTAGCCCCTCCTGCCTCCCTCCTGAGAGACGCCGATACTCCACGTTAATCGCCGTCGCCGTATTAATGTCGGCACCGGAGACGTCTAGCCGATCAATTGCAACACCATTCTTTTTGTCAATCAGCGTCCAGTGATTCTTCTGCATGACGATGGCTTCCGATTTGCTGTGGCGGTGCCCGGCACCCAGGTAATTAAATTCGCAATACAATGTATTAATCTTGAATCTAAAGTTGCCATGTGCAGATTTCTATGGGGCCTACAACCCAGAGAATCGAAAAGCGAAAACTCGGTAGGTTGTCAATCTAAACGAGAAGGAATACAAAGAGCGTGCGTACACGCTGATTGCTCGGCAAATGATGCTTCTGATGCCACACCGTTTTGTCACTGAAGCGCGGCAAATGTGATTGAGGAGACTCGAATGCCCCCTGTTGCGGATCGTCACACCACCCCGATCCTGAAATCCGACAGTGTCGGTTCATTGCTCAATGCTGCCTTGGAGGCGGGAGAGGGTATTTTGCGGCTAGCACCCAATTGGGTGCCACGCAGTTTTCTTCATCCGGGAAAACGGATCAAATTAGCGCCGGGTGACTGGTATGCCTTCGGCGCGCATCGGGGCGGCATTGACGAACGGTGGTTTGCGAGTACGACCGAGGCGGCCAATGAAAATCGTGAACCGGATGAAGGTCTGAGTTATATCGTCTTCGATCATCAGCGATTCTTGCTTAAAGACGCCATCGATGAGCAGAGTGAGCTTTTAATCGGTGAGGAGATCTACAGTAAATTTGGCCGCTGGCCGGTCTACTCGAAATTTTTTGACAATATGGGGCCTATCCCGCACCATATGCATCAATCCGCCGAGGATGCAGCGCTCGTCGGTCAGGAAGGCAAACCGGAGGCCTACTATTTTCCCCCGCAGTACAACAATGTTGACAATCATTTTGCCTATACATTTATGGGCTTGGAGCCGGGAACCACGCCAGCGCAAATTCGCCGCTGCCTGGAAAATTGGGATCAAGGTGACAACGGTATTCTGGATCTCTCTCGCGCGTATCGCTTAAAGCGGGGTACGGGATGGCTAATCCCACCGGGTGTCCTGCACGCACCCGGTTCTCTATGCACGTACGAGCCACAATGGGGTAGCGATGTCTTCGGCATGTTTCAATCTTTGGTAGAGGGCAGAGAAGTCCCCTGGGCACTTTTAGTGAAAGACATGCCTACAGAAAAGCACCAAGATCTTGACTTCATCGTGGGACAGCTCGATTGGGAAAAGAATGTTGACACGCATTTCGTACAGAACAATTATCTTGAGCCAATTATCGATACCTCCTGTTCCGGAGAGGGTTTTACAGACCGTTGGATTACCTATGGTCGCATTGATGGTGCACAACTCTTTTCAGCAAAAGAGTTGACCCTCCTCCCGGGCGCCAAGTGCATGCTGCAGGATCCGGGTGCCAGTGGTTGGATTACTGTGCAGGGACGCGGAAGAATCGGCAAACTGCCGCTTCAGACCCCGGCCATGATTCATTTTGGTCACCTAACCGAAGATGAGGTCTTTATCAGCTGCGATGCGGCACGTCGCGGCGTGGAGGTCGAGAATCTGGGCAGCGAACCGCTTGTCGGACTCCGGTATTTCGGCCCCGACACATTTGCGAATCTTCCCGACGTGGGTGATCACCGACAATAAACAGCAAGTTTTCCCAGACCAAACAGGGAGGATCAATCTGATGAGCCATACTTTGCCTGCCTTGCACAACGCGATGTGGCCCGGACTCGTGGGCAAGGGTGACGACCCGGGACAGGAGCCACCGATTAGTTTGGAGCGGATGCTCGATTTGACTGCGGCAGCCGAAGTCGCTGGGCAGAAATTTGAGGGCATCGATTACTTTTTATTTCTACCGCATACGAATCCTGAAGCGAGTGATGATGAGCTGAAAGCGATTGCGGACCTGATCGTCAGCAAAGGATTTACTGTCGGTTCGCTCGTGGCACCGGTCTGGCCGGGAACTGTTGGAGATTCAGCGATGGGCGATGAAGCGGCCCGTAAAAAATTTCTGGATGCGGTGAAGATGGCCTGCCGGGTGGCGGAAGTTTTTAACGCGCATGGCGCGCGGAAGTACGGTGTGATTCGTATTGACTCAGCAGAATTTGGGGTCGCGAAATTTCTTGAGAGTCCGACAACTAATTTACAAAAGATTGCCGGTACTTTCCGCGAGGCAGCAAAGATTGCTGCCGACCATGGCGAGCGACTTGCGGCAGAAGGCGAGGTATGCTGGGCCGGTTTGCATTCTTGGAAAGCGACGTTGGCATTGCTGGAGGAAGTAGGGATGCCCGAATCTCTCGGATTTCAGGCTGATCTTGCCCATACTTATACCTTTATGTTGGGATACAACGCGCCTGAAGATGCCTTGCTTGAGAGAGAGCATAGCGACGAGGAATTTTGGTCAGCCTACGAGAAGATGACCGACAAGCTGCGACCTTGGACCATCGATTTTCATGTCGCGCAGAATGACGGACAAGTTCATGGTGCGGGGACACATGATAAAACTGGCAAGCATTGTCCGGCCGACGATCCGCAGGGCAAGTTGGACATTACGCGGTGCGCGAGTTATTGGCTCAAAGACGGACCGGAAAGAGGTATTCGCCACATCTGTTGGGACGGTTGTATGTTTCCCAACGCGACCCTCGAGAATCCGCAGACCTGGGATACTATTTTAGAATCGATGATTCGGGTCCGCGATGCGTGTGGTTGGGATGCGTAAGTTTTCATAATGCCAATGGATAGAGAAGGGAAATGCGAATGACAAAGCCACTGAATATCGGCCTGATCGGCTATGGGTTCATGGGGCGTACTCACTCCAATGCTTACAAACGCGTCAACGATTTCTTTGATACGGGATACCGCCCTGTTTTGAGGGCCGTTTGTGGTCGCGATATGGAGAAGGCCACAGCATTTGCTGCACAGTGGCAGTATGAGTCGGTCGAAACCGATTGGCAGAAACTCATAGCCCGCGACGATATCGATGCAATCGATATCTGCACGCCCAACAATACCCACGCCAAAATTGCTATAGCCGCTGCAGAAGCGGGAAAAATGGTTCTCTGTGAAAAGCCTCTTTCCATGAATGTTGAGGAAGGGGAGCGGATGGTTGCTGCAGTCGAAAATGCCAAGGTGCCCAATACAGTGTGGTACAACTATCGCCGCGTACCGGCAGTCACGTTGGCCAAACAGTTGGTCGATGAGGGACGACTCGGTCGCATTTTTCACTACCGTGCGCAGTTTTTGCAGGACTGGACTATCGATGCGGATCTGCCACAGGGAGGCGCTGCTTTATGGAGGCTTGACGCGGACGCCGCCGGTTCCGGTGTGACTGGCGATCTACTTGCGCATTGCATCGATACTGCGATCTGGCTTAATGGCTCGGTTCGTGATGTCACTGCCATGACCGAAACGTTTGTGAAGGAGCGGATGCACAATTTGACTGGCAAAGTAGAAAAGGTGGGCATTGATGATGCCTGTGCCTTTTTATGCCATTTTGAAAATGGTTCGTTGGGATTATTCGAATCAACACGTTACGCGCGTGGCCACAAGGCACTTTACACGTTCGAAATCAACGGAGAACATGGTTCACTTCGCTGGGATCTACATGATTTGCATCGCCTCGAGTACTTCGATCATCGCGAGGAGTCGATTATTCGCGGATGGCACGATGTGCATGTCACTGATGGCGATATGCCTTACATGGATAAGTGGTGGGTGCCAGGGTTGCAGATCGGTTACGAACATACCTTTGTGCATCATGTGGCCGATTTTCTGACCGATCTTACCGCCGGGCGTGCGACCAGCCCAACCTTTGCGGAAGCCTTGCAGACGCAAAAAGTCTGCCAGGCGATTCTGGCTAGCGCTGAAAGTGCATCGTGGATGTCGGTCTAGCTTGAATTTTTCAACACGCAGCCAGGCATCGGCTTATGAACTATTTTGCCCATGGTCGACGATACGTGTCCGATCCCTTCTTTTTGGCGGGAACCGCAGTTCCCGACTGGCTGAACGTGGTTGATCGGAAAATTCGTGCTCGGTCCCGCAACGCACAATTGCTAATAAACGATTCGGATCCTCATTGTTCGGCTACCGCAAGGGGAATTATCCAGCATCATCAGGACGATCATTGGTTTCATCGAACCGAGGCGTTTGCGACTCTGTCGTTGCAGCTCACGCGTGAAATTCGCGACTTTCTCGAACCTGATGATGGCTTGCGATGCCATTTTTTGGGACATATTCTGGTAGAAATTTTGTTAGACTCGACACTGATTGAAACACATCCTGAACAATTGGAAGACTACTATAATGCCATGCTGCAAGTGGATGGCGATTCAGTAGCACAAACAGTGAGCCGGATCTCAGGATGCAACTCCACAGGTCTTGCTTGGCTAATACCTCGATTCATCGAAGAGCGGTTCTTGTGGGACTATCCTCTAGATGACAAACTACTGATTCGACTCAATCAGGTGATGCAACGGGTCAAACTTGCGGCACTACCTGAGGGTTTTATTGATCTTTTGCCAGGTGCCCGCCGTGCAATCCGACAGCGTGCTGATGAATTACTTTCGCCAGAGGGTGTTCTCGGTTAACAACCCGCCAAACCTTCGTGAGGAGATTTGACCAATGAAATACGGTTTCAATTTATTACTCTGGACCGGGGAATTAGATGATCAGCAACTCCCGATTCTGGAGAATCTCAAAACGATGGGGTATGACGGGGTGGAATTGCCTATTTTCAATCCTGATCTGGACTATGCTGCATGGGGTTCCAAATTAGATGCCTTGGGACTCGAGAGAACCGCGGTTACTGTTCGCACTGAGGAAGACAATCCGATCAGCTCCGATCCAGCGGTCCGTGCCCGGGGCGTGGCGGCGACCAAGCAGGCACTCGATTGCTGTGCCGCGGTGGGGGCGACTCATTTGGTCGGCCCTTACCACTCTGCTTTAGGGCTTTTCAGTGGGGCGGGCCCTTCTGCGGATGAGTGGAAATGGGGTGTCGAGAGTATGCAGCAAGTAGCTGAGCATGCCGAACAAGTTGGCGTGATGCTTGCGGTTGAATGCCTGAACCGCTTTGAAACCTATTTACTTAATACACATGCTGATGCCGCACGGTTTGCCCGCGATGTCAACCAAACTCATTGTCGCGTGATGTATGACACATTCCACGCCAACATTGAGGAGAAGAACATTGCTCAGGCGATACGCGACTGTGCGGATATGCTAGTACATGTTCATATCTCAGAAAATGATCGCAGTACTCCTGGCTCCGGAAATGTTCGATGGGGTGAGAATTTTCAGGCCTTGAAGGAGGTCGGATACGATGGTTGGTTAATGGTTGAGGCCTTTGGACTGGCTTTGCCTGAATTGGCCGCGGCGACAAAAATTTGGCGTAAGATGTATACGAGCGAAACCCAATTAGCCCAGGATGCCCTCGCATTCATGCGAAAAAATGTTACCCAGTATTGGGGTTAATCGAGTATCGAGATCCGCACTTGCCGCCTCGCGGAAGATACGTCTATAGTCAAGTGTCATGTGTCCATCACCCGATGAAACCCCCGAGGGCGACTCGCCTCTGAGCCATCCGGGAAATGATCCACTCGAGGATGCCTCCCTTGCGCAACTGGGCGCTGCATTTTCCGAAATGCTCGGCAAGGGGCAGTCGAATGCTGCAGATAGAGTTTCTGATTCGCCTGGAGCAGATGCGTCGACTGAGCGACCCGCCCTGATCGATAGTCCCGATCCGGATATATCCGTTGCAGAGACTCCGATGAACGACGGGGACCCTATCCCTCTGCGAATTATCGAAGCGATGTTGTTTGTTGGACATCCGGAAAACACCTCCCTCGGTAAAGAGCAGATTGCCCGGGCTATTCATGGAATCAAACCAGATGAGGTTGACGATTTGGTTGCAGAGCTCTCGACGGAATATCGCGAAGGCAACGCGCCGTATGAAATTATTTACGACGACGGAGGCTACCGGATGGTGCTTCGAGAGGAATTTGAAAGAATCCGATCGCGTTTCTATGGGCCGACTCGGGAAGCAAAGCTCTCGCAGGCGGCGGTCGAAGTTTTGGCGCTGGTGGCGTACAATCAGCCCACGACCAGCGAAAAAATTTCCAAACTTCGCGGTCATCCAAGTGGGTCAATTCTCTCTCAGCTTGTTCGACGACAGTTGCTGCGTTTTGAAAAGCCGGAGAAAAAACCAAGAACGCCGGTCTATCGAACGACACCCCGGTTTTTAAAATTATTCGGCCTCGCAAGTCTGGAAGAGCTTCCTGAGAACGAAGAGCTTGAGACTTGATTTGCTGCTTCCACTGCCAGCAATATTCGCAGCGGTAGATCGCTGATACGGTGCCCTGCCAAGCGAACCTGCATATTGCCACTGCCTGCAGATTCACCTAAAGCGACACCAGATAATGGTTTGGGGGAGCCGCCTCAGCGCCTGCAGACGCTAAGGGATCACAGTGCTAGAATTGTCGCTTGTCTTTCACCCACCCGGATCGGGTTGGTAATGAATCGTTACAAAATCCGATTATGTTATACGGCGCATTCGAAAATTGCCGATGAGACTATTTCATAACTACTTGCTCGTGTTTGATGATTACTCCGTTGACTACATTGTATAAACCAGTCTACCTCCTCTCCACAAATGATCTTTGGAAGAGTGCTATTGAATTCGAGTCCGCGGGCATGTTTCAGGTCCTGAACGGGTGTTGAGAAACGTTTGAAAGGTTCGCAGACCATGTTACAGTTCTGGATTGTCCGTGCGGGGGTAACCCAATTTGAGCGTGAAGGACGAATTTTGGGCACGCTCGACGTTCCACTACATCGCGATGCCGCCCAACAGATCGATCACGTCATTCGAGAAGCGAGTGGGCAACCCATCCTCGCTGTTTATACCTCTCCGGGCCAGTCATCCGTTGAGACGGCGGAATCGCTGTGCCAGACTTGGGGGGTGAAGTATAAATCGAGCGACCTGCTGCAAAATCTCAACCTGGGACTTTGGCAGGGACTCTTGCTAGAAGACGTAAAGCGTAAGCAGCCTAAGGTGTTCCGGCAGTGGCAGGAGCACCCCGAAACGGTTTGCCCCCCGGAAGGAGAAATGCTCCAATCGGTCCGAGATAGAATAGACACGTTTTTTAGTAAAATATATAAGAAGTATAAGAGTGGCATCATTGTTGTGATTGCCGCCGACCCTTGTGCGGCAATACTGGCGAGTGTATTGCGGCAGACTCCGATGCAAGATGTCCTTTCCGGTGATCTGGAGCGGAGG
>CEVF01154534.1_pt1 | contig 13243 bp, 11 predicted proteins | sample 356441 | NCBI WGS metagenome assembly CEVF01 (sample SAMEA2622765, study PRJEB7988) | marine metagenome | biome: marine biome (ENVO:00000447); feature: surface water layer (ENVO:00002042); material: "saline water (ENVO:00002010), including plankton (ENVO:xxxxxxxx)" | depth 5 m
GGAGTTGTGGAAATTTATTTTCTGGATAAATCTGCTGCATCTCCCACTGCTTTAACTCATCTCGACTATAAATTACGATTCTTTTGAATTCAGGATGATGCTTCAAAAGGCGAGCTATAAAGCTCTTGCCAAAGCTTCCAGTACCCCCAGTAATTAGAATACCTTTTGTTGAACTAAATTTCATGTTGGACGAGGACTCAGAAAATGAAGTGAATTAATAGTTTAACCAACATAACGGAAGAGCAAATCAACAGAGTCCAATGCTAATAAAATGGAAATATATGCTTTTAAGCCATCGTTTTGAAATCATCTCACTACACAAACTCTAAACGACGGTAATGAGCCGAGGAAAGGACTTGCATATGCCGAACCGTCAGGCCGGGCTAAGTACCTTACAGAAGGCGAAAGATGCCTTTAGGGTAAATGGAGCGGTGTGTGGGAGTGAGAGCATAGGTTGCAAAGCCGGGCAAGAGAAAGCAATTATCGCTGGGAGAACCACTGCCATGCAAAGGTCCACTCTGCTGTTTCATCACGGAAGCTACCAAAAGCTCTGGCAACAAGCCGGACTAATCCAGGTAGGTCCGCATGTAGCAGATGGGCCAGACAGTCTTCGACTGACTGACCTGTCCGTAGCTGGTCTCCAGACTGTTCTACGAAGGCGGGGGTGGGCTGTACAAGGAGTACTTCTCCAGTACACGGACCCATTCTTACTACGCTCGGCACCGCTTAGGGGCATAAACCAATGGGCTGGACCGCGAATACTCGCATGCGGAGACCTCCATCACGGACCTAACCCTATTGCAACACTACAGCGTTACTGCTCAACTGAACAGCATCATGCAGTACTGCTGACTTTCAATCCAATCATGCTGGAAACCGTCCAACAATATTTATCTATACCAGTCCGTAGCTTGGCACCCACTTTTTTTCGATACCCAACCACCACACCCAGCCCAACACCAGAAATGAAGCTTCTACACGTAGGTAGCTTGGGCAACCATCATCCACAACGCCGCCAGATTGTGGAAGCCTTAATGAGAAGGCAGAAAATACCCTTTTGCCACGCTACTACAGCAAGTCCTGAAGAAGCTGCACAACTCTATGCAAAACATGCCCTCATACTGAATATACCGTTGAATCGAGACCTTAACCATCGCGTTTTCGAGATTATGGCCGCTGGGGTTCCTCAGGTAATATTTGGTGATCCCTCTCTACTGGGAAGAAACAGCAAAATGGCAAATAGACCAGATCTATTCTGGACGCAATCGATAGAAGAACTAGAAAAACTTGTTATGGAGTTAGTCTCGAAAAAAGACATACTTCAAGCTATACCAGTGCATAAACCGCCTTACTGGGATCTAAAAGAATTACTTAAACAAGCACTATCACCATAGGCATATGACTGCTTTTTAGAATTACGGCAAGAATTAACTGCCAAGAAATAAAGCCTTACTCAGACATATTCGTACTCTAGAAACATCTAAGCACATGGATCAAGAGCATACACTTTAGACAAACTATAGCCATATTTCTACTATTGATCAGAAAGCGCAGCACAAATGCAAAGATTTATGCTAAAGATTAGGATATCTTAATAGACAAAGTTCTGACGGAGGCATCACAGGAATTCACCAAAACAGGCAAATAGATGCATCAAAAGTACTAGTTTGTGTAAACAATATCAAATGATTCTCTTGGCGTAACTCTATTACCAAGAAAACGGACATGGCGTGGCGCAAAGCCATTCATGCGCTCATTCACAATAAAATTAATGGACTCATGTCGCAGATTATTTGTACTAATAAAGCCGCTTTTTACATACACGTCAAAATAAAATTGCGAAACATCATGATTATGTATGCCGTGTATAGGACCCCAGACATAATCACTGCTTTGAAATACTGGATGAAACCTCATATTATGAAGCTTTTCAAGCGTTAAAAGCCTGAGATTAAAGACATTCAAAGCCTCAACAAATGAAAACTGATCATTCCACTCTTGGCTACCTTTATGTTCATGCTTGAGAGATCTATCATACCAATTCTGCAAAAAATCCTTAGAAGAAGAATTTGCAGCAATAAACATCAACCCAGTATTGTGGGCTGGGAAGGGCAGAAATCCAGTACTCCCGCACTCGTGACTAACACCAAGATCAAAACTTGAATTTTGCATAAGGCTCAAAACACTACCAATGAAATTAGAGACAAAGATATAGTCAGTATCACAGAAGATACAAAAGCCACTGGTCATTGAAGACACGGCATCGCGTATAACCAAAATCTTGTTTAAAAAGTTATTTAGGCTTGCAGACTTATGAGTCAGCGAGTGTATTGAGAAGTCAAGTGATTGACTAAGAACTTCTGATTCCTGAAGGCCAGTCAAGATATCATTCAAAATGCTTGAACAGGAAGAAGATGTATAGATATCAACACCCAAATTTGGCAATTCTATCTCGTGTGTAATACACAGACTATGCAAGCTAGAGATTAATTCCCTTAAATACATAAGATTAGACTCAAATTCAACATAGTAAACGATTCTAATCATTTCAAAACAAAATCCTACATAATTATAGCACGCTTAAGACACAAACAAGAGAAGAAGCCTGTTTAAATTAGCAAGGCAGAGCCATGAAAATCAGACAGTGCAAATGAGTAAACGATGACATGGTATGAATGCAAAATAATATACGCTCAATAAAGAATATGACGATTATGGTCAATCGATACATTTACGGGATTTAACTGTAAGTTAGTAGGCGGAAAATCCAGAGGCAAATAATTTTAAAAAATACTGTTAATAACCATATAATTGATTAATGGAATTGACTAGCTTGGCAGGATAGACCGCTAATGTGCCGAGATCAAGTATCGGAAATGCTATGATAATAGGGTTAATACCTACTGTTGCTTAAGCAGACATAATATCCATAATTGTATGACTCAAAATTACAATTTTTCTAGCTGATCGATGATTTACCTTCTTGTCGAAGACACTCAGATAATGAATGGATTTTATTCCATAATCTTGGATGAAATTATGATAAGCTTGTCTCAAAAAGCCCAAATAATTTTTTGGCGATCACCAGGGTTTGAATTTAACACGAAAGGATCACCAATATTTAATTTCAAGCCTACTTATTTATCAAGACCATGCAATTACAGGCATTGCTCTGGGGATCATGTTGTACTGCAATCAACAATAGAAATACATTTGCTGAAAACATCTACTGAAAGAGAAGAATTCTTAAACTTAATAAAAAGCTCATTTGGCACCAGAATAACTCTTAATGAGGCAAATAAGATTGATTATCGAGGAGTATCGGTTGGAAGGTCTATAACAAGTTATCTTGTAAGAATGGATGCACTGATTGCTTCTCAGCGAGTACTAACCAAATCAATATTTGTACAATTTTTACACAGAGTTTGCATTTCTGTTGACTCACAAATAGCAATCTACAACAAATTCCCAATCAGCGCATCATTCTTCTCGGAAAGTGTATATTTATCTGCTGCATTCAACGAAGTTTCACTTCAATATAATGTTCCATCTCTTCACTTTTTAAGAGCCGAGGGTCCAATATCTATTCAACCAAGAATGTTTAATAAAGAGAACAGTATTCATTCCCCTGTAGCACTTGCTAATGTTAATGCACTTTTCAGAGATTATCTATTATTTGACAACTATAAAGACACAATAGGTGCAACAACAGTGGGCATCGAAAATGAAGTGCCTTTATTAAATCCATCTGCCTCAGCCACAGGCGTCATATCCAATATTATATGCCAAGAATGTGGAGCTGAATACATCACAGAAACAACATCTCTCTATAGATATTCTGAAAGCGGAGCCTATACACTTAATTTATATCTACATGCAACAACAGATGGGGCATATTTCTATGGAGATTCAGGATTTCCTCTACCAATCGATTTCTATAAACGTGTAATTAGTGATGTAAATCACACGCATAATCGTATTAACATAGATTCTTGGCCAACAGTTTTGATACGACCTCATCCCAATATGTTTTGTTCCTTAAATTCTCATTATTCAAGCTATCATCAAAAAACAATTATCGAATACAAGGTATTCAGGCACCACTTAGTTGAACTAATAAAGTATATATTAAGTTTTGGGCATTTCCGGGTTGGGGTTGTTGACCCTTCTGTTTCTGTTGATCATATGTTGAAACTCCCTCGATCTTTTTCGGTGAGCCACCATGGCTCTCTTCTATATGATTGTTTGGATAAAGATTTACCTTTTATTGCTTCAAGTGTTTCCTTTTTGGATCTTTTGCCAAATTCTTTATTCAATGGATTATTTATAAATAACTCCCTAAACCCAGAGGAATCACAGTTATCATTGCATAAGTTTCTGACTAAAAATCTTTCTTATCTGAAAAATTCGTCAAATTCACTTTTTAATAGTAGAAAGACTTGCAGAGAACTTTCAAAAATATTTAGTTGCTATAATACAGATTACCGAAAAAATCTTCTAAACAAGGTTAACCGAACACCATTCAGTAAATCAGTATATTCTTTAGATGTAAGTATATTTAATGAAGGCATTAGTTGGGACTCGATATCGGCACGAGAAGAAATACCTGAGATTAATGAAATGCTTGACTATGCAGTTCCGCTTTGCCGCAGGTTACTAGATTGAGAATGAAAATAAACTAAATGGTATATATTTAGTACGTTTTAATAAAAAAGTCATCGCTTTTTTTGAGCGAAAAGCAGACTTGGGTTTAATATTAAATTTGCTCCATTCATAACGACTTTTTTATTTTGAGATGTGGTAAAAGTCCACACATTTATAGCAGGAGAATCTTCAACTTTGGGAATATCGGCCATAAAATCGTTTCTAACTATTTCGTGTTGATCGGAAAATTTTGAAATAATATTATTGATCTCGACTTCTGCATGTTGATTGAAATCACTTCGCCACAATCCGGAGGACTCTGCCGTTGAGTAATCACAGAAATTTATATTAACAGATATATTATGCAAATTAATCAATCCATCAAAAATTACGTAACCACCGGGCTTAGCAAAAGAAAATAGTCTTTCTATTATAGTTGATGGGTCTTTAAATACTGGAATAGTTCCAAAGCAAGTGACTATATCATATTTTTCCTCAAGACCCAATGTTTTATCAAACATGTCTGCACACAAGAATTGGGTATTCTCCAAAGCAAGAGAGTTTGCTACGTCTACAAACCTTTGGGTAAGATCAATGCCCGTTTTGGAGCAATCATGATTTAGAAAAACATTAGTATAATGATGAAGAAATTCACCATTGGCACACCCAACATCTAAAAGGCTATAAGGTTTCATTTCTCCTATATTATTACTATTAAAGACCTTTTCCTGTAATATTTGAAAGCACCATTGAAAGTTTTGCTTAGCCTCTGAAAGCCTGTTTTGGTCTAACTGTGAATATGGTGAGATAGACTCTAAGGCATAGTATTCCTTGGATTTCATTGGTGCATAATATGACTTCGACAAATTATAGCCTGCCGACATACTACAAGAGTTGATAACATTTGTAATATTTTTATTTAGCAGCGAAGGCATGTCACAGATTTGTTGTTTCTATTAGGTTTATGATGACAAATTTTTTGGTAGATCTATTGGTGACTTACTGCATAAACCTTTTTTATTAATTCCAACTCCTTCTTTGAAGCGACCTTTAGCATCAAATACACATTTACTTTCAAACGAATTTAATTTTATCTTATGTAATTGAGCTCTGAAAAAGCCTTGTGTCTCATGGATTACTGCAGTGTCATCTGGATATGTAATACGTTTTAAAGTTTCAAGTTTCCAAAGACTAGGCTGATGCGTTAAGTACCATGGAAGATACGAGTACTCCATTTCTAAAAAGTCTCTTGAGCGCTTAAAAAATTTGAGACCCTCATAATCCATAGGCTGTTTAACTTTAAAATCATGAGTTAAACTATAAAAATCTGAATTAAATCTTAAAAAATTATTAAAAATATGCTTGAAGCGGTAAATGTCAACACTCTGAATAAATGCATCATCTGGCATAAAGATTGCCCGCTCATAGTTGTTAACCAAATAGCTGAGTGCTCGTGTCAATCTCTCACCCCATTTTGGTGTGTGGCCCAAATGAGCAGATATTGAATGAAATTCATCTGCGATATGAACTATATTTGATGGTTGATTAATTCGTTGTTTTTCGTCTGAAAAGATAAATAATGGAACTTCGCATATTTCAGAGTCTTGATAGAATTTTATAAATTCATCGATAAGACTCTTCCTCTGCCTAAATGTAGAAATAAAGATACAAGTAGACGGGAAATGAGTGCTCATGACTCTATGATTAAATTAGTTGAAGTTACTATAACTCATCTAGTGAAAAACTGCAGTCGGTCTACCATTCTACTTCACTTAATAGTTGATGAATATGATCTAGATTTAATTTAGTTAGCTTATGCGCGGAACGATGACCTGTATCTGTGTCATTCAGAAAAGAGCTCTTAATCCAATGGTAATTATCACAAAAGTCCTCACAAAAATATCTTGGTTGAAGGATTTTCTTTGGCCAAAGCTCAATAATTTTTTTTAGCTTGATTGAGAATATGCTAGTTGTGATTTGAGCGCCATGGGAACTAATAATCACTTTGGCATTTCGTATAAGCTCTATCTGCTGCTTCCAAGAGTAGTCTAAAGTTGACAAAATAAGGTATTTGCCTGGAAATTCATTTAATATGTTTAGCAGGCGATCTTCATTCTCTAAGTTTCTACCCTCACCTTCGCCTCTCTTAATATAGATAATTTCAGGCTTGTATGTTTCATTTGATATTTGTGAATTTAACTTAAAAGTCAATTTTTTTATTGAATCTGTTGCGAAAACCATTGAAGGTAAGGATAGCATCGTATAAGAATTAACGAGCTTTACCTCAGTGCCTATATCTATTCTTTGGATTACTCTATCTGGAAATAAAGACGAAAGCATTTGAACATGAAAGTCATGATATCTATCTCTAATATTTTCACCACAATTCAGGGATTGCACTACAAAGGCCACTGACTTTGGCAAAAGTGAGTCTGCGAGGCAATAGCAAGGCAAACATTCCGCCACAAAGTGATAATAGTTTGATGCATTTTTTGCGCATACGATAAAACTGTTTACAATATGAGGGATATTTGTTTTTTTTATAAATTTTGAAAGCCAGTGATCTTCATTGAAGGAGTCTGACCATTCATTTCGAATTACCGCATAACCTAATTTGTAATAGAAGATTGATAATCTCGATTGACAATACCTTTGCTTGTATATATTTTTCAAAGATTCATATCTTTGGAGAAGAAAATATTGCATTTTTAGATCTTTTCTTACAAAAAAAATATCATGGACATACTTATCAAGTGTAATAGCTGTATTTGCTCCAAGTTTGAATTCGCCTTGATGAAACGGTTGGCGTTGATCGTTAGAATATCTTGATTTTGAAGCTAGATCAACAATTAAAAGCATTAACTGAGCATTAGGATCATGAGGCTGATGCCACTTCTTTTCGGCCAAGTATAGTATTCGATGTTTAAGTTGAGTTTTTTGATAGCAATTCCCCAACAGGGTTAGGGTTTTATAATTGTGGTGCTGATAATCAAGATTTTCAATGATTTCTATGGCTTCATAGTAATTACAGTGATTATAGTAATTCTTTGCTTGTTTTAAGGCATCACCTACTTGAATCGAATGATCGAAATTAGATGGCTGTATTCGATCCTTATTCATGGCTTATGATCACCCCGACGCACAACGCATTAATTTATTTTAGCACCTAATTTAGGTAAAAGCGTGCCTTGCTTGCACTTTCATTTGAAGACTACAGCGAGGTACGCCTCTAACTTATAGCAAAAAATTCGTCTGTCTCAAGATTTTGCCTTAAAAAAGGAAGGCATTTTACTTTACATCTACACTTTAAGAAGCTATTTAAATTGCTCAATTTTGTGTCAGGATAAATCATAATATTCCTCGCGTGCCACAAATCATTTTGAATATATCTTATAATTTCTATATTTATAAGCTCTTGCACAGATGCTCCTGTCTTCTCGCCTTTTATTACGTGGACTAAACGAAGCTGACTTGAATTCAAGATACGTAAGTTGGCTCAATGACCAAGAAGTCAACAGGTTCCTTGAAACTCGTTTTGTTCCTCAAACCTTAACTAGCATTCATCACTACTGGCTAACTCATAGAGATGATGCTTCTTCTCCGTGGTTTGCCATTTGTCTACGGTGCGATAGCAAACATATTGGAAACATAAAACTAGGACCTATTGATTGGATACATCGTAAGGCAGATGTCAGCCTCTTTATTGGCGACAAAAGTTATTGGGGAAAAGGATATGGAGAGGAATCAATTCGTTTGATAACATCATGGGCTTTTAACGACTTAAACTTAGAAAAACTTACTGCAGGAATCTATTCGGCTAATCTTGCGAGCCGTAGGACTTTTGAAAAATGTGGATTTCTTTTAGAGGGTACACTTCGTCAAGAAATTTTTTCGTGTGGTAAAAGACAAGATATATTCAGAATGGGGCAATTACGAAGTGATTATGAAAACCATAAAGCAAGCAATTGCTAACTAATTCAATAAACTTCTCATGCACATGCGACTTAATTTCTTTAATTGCTCATAACAAGAGCAAACTACTCAATTATTTCACGCACTGGCATTAATCTTGCTAGAAACGGGAAGCCAATGTAATCATGTCTTGCCAAAATCTAATTCATATTTAGCATGATTAATGAATTAATAAATTCATGGACAACTCGCTACCGGTAAATGCGCCTATTGTCTCGACGCAATAGTGAGAAGCAGTTGCTATTAAGCTACAATATAGTTGTAGGCCTAATAATACAAAAAGCCATTAATGACCATTCAACCTACAATTTGAAAACTTAATTTCGTCTAATTTACAGCCGACAAAGATTAAGAATATCCTAAACAAGTAGAGAAGATATCCCAGCTAATTTTGACGAGAGATTCGAAATCATATTGGGGGGGCAAATAATTCTCTCTGGCAATTAATAAATAATCTATAGTGTATTAATTATTAAAGTAATAATCACCTTGCTGAGTATTTCGAATCTAGCGAAAGAAATATATCGAGATCCCGATATAATTTAATTAGATTCAGCCAATAAGCCGAAACCGTGTATATTAGGTATGGCCGTCACCGATAAAAAGATTGCAGAAGAAGCCTTGTGCATAAATATCTTTCCAGATGAGAGCCAACCTTGATTTCAAGACATGCCACAACCAATCATAAATAAAGTTGCAGTCATCCTTCAGGCGCGCACCGGTTCGAGTCGCCTGCCGGGAAAAGTTTTGGCAGACCTAGCAGGGCGACCAATGCTGGGATTCCTTCTGGAGCGTTTGAGACGTTGCAATTCAGTTGACCATTTCATATTGGCAACAACAGATTTAGGTCAAGACAATAGTCTCGTTGAGTTTGGACAAAATATAAACATGACTATTGCAAGGGGTAGCCAGAACGATGTTCTATCACGATATGCCTCAGCAGCAAAATTAACTGATGCAAACATACTGATTCGCATTACTGGAGACTGCCCTCTTATAGATCCAAATTTGCTGGATGAAATGATTGATGAGTTCATTGAGATGGACGTGGATTATTATTCAAACTGCGCAATAGCCACCTATCCCGATGGCCTCGATATTGAGATATTTAGCCGTAATACTTTGCTTCAAGCGCAAAGCAAATGTGACAGCGTTGATGATCGAGAACACGTGACCCCATGGATGAGAAGAAGCCCTTCCATCCGCACTGCCATTAAAAAGAACTCGATTGATTATTCAAACATGCGCTGGACTGTCGATGAGCCGGAAGATCTTCAAGTAATTCGTACCGTGGTAGACCATTTCGGAGGTCGTTCGGATTTCAGTTGGCACGACGTGCTTGAACTGGCGCAACAACAACCACAATTATTTGCTGCCAATGCCAGATTCGCTCGTAATGAGGGAGCAACAATGGGTGAAGGTCAGAAGCTCTGGCGCCGTGCCAAGCGTGTGATCCCAGGGGGCAACATGCTCCTCTCCAAAAGGCCAGAAATGTTCTTGCCGGAGCAATGGCCGGCTTATTTCTCTCACGCCAAGGGTTGCCGCGTTTGGACCCTCGAAGATCGTGAGCTCATTGACATGAGCATCATGGGGATTGGCACCAACCTGCTCGGTTACGGCCATCCTGAAGTGGATGCTGCGGTGGCAGGCACCGTGGCTGCAGGCAATATGAGTACCCTCAATTGTCCCGAAGAGGTTTGGCTAGCTGAACGCCTGGTGGAGCTGCACCCCTGGGCCGAAATGGCTCGTTTCGCACGTAGCGGAGGAGAGGCGAATGCCATCGCCATACGCATCGCTCGTGCTGCCACAGGGCGTGAAACAGTGGCTATCTGCGGTTATCACGGTTGGCACGACTGGTATCTGGCCACGAACCTTCAGAACGACTCGGGATTAGAAGAGCACCTGCTTCCGGGGCTTGAACCCAATGGCGTTCCTCGTGGTCTGGCTGGAACATCGCAGCCGTTCAGTTTCAATCGCCTGAATCAACTCGAGAACATCGCCTCCACCCACGAGTTGGCCGCCGTGAAGATGGAAGTACAGCGCAGTAGCCCTCCTGATCCAGGCTTTCTCGAGGGTGTACGTGAACTGTGCACGCGTCGAGGCATCGTGCTGATTTTTGATGAATGCACCTCAGGCTTCCGGGAAACCTTCGGTGGGCTGCATCTGAAATACGGAGTTGAACCGGATATGGCGATGTTTGGTAAGGCCCTCGGCAATGGCTACGCCATTACAGCCACCATCGGCCGTCGTGCCGTGATGGAAGCGGCCCAAAGCACTTTCATCAGCAGCACCTTCTGGACAGATCGAATTGGCCCGACAGCTGCTCTGAAAACCCTTGAGGTGATGGAGCGCGAGCGCAGTTGGGAGCAGGTCACATCCATAGGGCTACAACTTCGTAACCGTTGGCAGGAGCTCGCCGATCGCTATGGGCTGCGCATTACACACAACGGCTTACCAGCTCTTACGGGATTCGCCATCCAGAGCCCTCAGGCATTGGCCTACAAGACATTGATCACCCAGGAAATGCTCAAGAAGGGCTATCTAGCAGCGACGAGCTGTTACATCTGCTTGGCACACACACCAGACGTGCTAGAGCCATATTTGGATGCTCTTGATGCGGTATTTGGCCTGATTGCTGAGTGTGAAACAGGACGTTCCGTGGAGGCGCTCTTAGAAGGTCCTATCTGTCACGGTGGCTTCAAACGCCTGAATTGAAGGTGCGTTAAGTGACAGCTCTGGTTGAAATGAAAAATGTTTTGGTGGTTGCCGCCCATCCCGATGACGAAATACTTGGTTGCGGCGGGACCATTGCCAAGCATGTCAATGCCGGCGACCCAGTGCAGATCCTCATCGTTGCGGAGGGCTCAACATCACGCCAGCAGGAGCGCGATCGAGCCCAAGTCCGAGATGAACTTTCAGCCCTAGCTGAAGCTGCACAAACGGCTGGATCAATCCTGGGTGCAGCGGATGTGGAGCTCCTCGATCTTCCATATAACCGCTTGAAATCCTTGAATCGTCTTGATCTGATCAAGCGCATTGAAGAAAGAGTCAAGCGCCACCAACCAGATTGTGTTTACGTCCACCATGCTGGTGATGTGGATGTGGACCATCACCGATTGCATGAGGCGGTGGTTACGGCATGCAGGCCTACGCCGGATCAGGTGGTGAAGCGGTTGCTCAGTGTTGAGGTGGAGAGCAGCACGGAATGGCAGCCGCCGGGGGCTGCCCCAAGCTTCCATCCCAACTGGTTTGTGGATAGTTCAGATCAATGGGAGCACAAACGAGAAGCTCTGATGGCCTATTCAACTGAAATGCGTGACGAGCCCCATACCCGCTCCATGGAAGCTTCGGAGCATCTGGCACGCTGGCGCGGCGCTCACGTGGGCGTCGAGGATCCAGAAGAGATCTATTTGCTACTGCAGCAGCTATGAAGCGAATTCTCATCCGCTGCGATGCATCCTTATTAATCGGCAGTGGCCATGTGATGCGCTGCCGCACATTGGCCCGAGTACTGGTCCACCGTGGTGCAGAAGTCAGCTTTTTATGCCGTGGTCAACCCGGTGATCTGATCAATCTGCTGGAACAGGAGTTTGCGGTACTGGCTCTACCCGAGCAATCGTTGGCTGCCTGTGACGGGTTGGAGGGCCGCGATCTTTATCACTCCTGGCTTGGTTGCACTCAGGAGCAGGACGCCGCCCACTGCCTTGAGGTTCTTGCGAAGGCCGGGATCAACAGTGCCAGCTGGATCGTGGTAGATCACTACGGCCTTGATGCCAGCTGGGAGGAACAAGTCCTCGCGGGTTTGTCTGCAAGCGGTGCAGCTCCCCAGCTGCTGGTGGTTGACGATCTGGCCGATCGGCCCCATCTGGCGGATCTGTTATTGGATCAGAATTTCTTTGGTGAGGCCAGCCATCAGCGCTATCAGGATCTGTTGCCGTCGCAATGTCGTCAGCTCCTCGGTCCCCATTACGCCTTGCTTGGGCCGGAGTACGCCCAACTGCATCCGCTGATTCCGCCGCGCATCGAGCTGCGACGGTTGCTGGTGTTTTTTGGAGGTGTGGATCCTGACAACCTCAGTTGAAAAACACTTCACATTGGCCCGTGCTGACGGGGGAGTCGATAGCGCTTTTTCCCTGGAACCTGATGAGATGGCCGCTCTGGTTGTTGAGACTGAGCGCGCCTGGCAGGCCATTGGACAAGTTCACTACGGTCCAACAGATGCCGAAACCAAGAGCCTTGTGTTCCGCCGATCGATCTATGTTTCTGCAGATATTGCAGAAGGCGATTTATTTAGCTCCGACAACATCCGTATCGTTCGACCTGGTAACGGGGCGCCACCGTACTTATACGATATGCTCCTGGGTCGAAGATCCAAACGCTCTTTTGCGTCAGGGACACCCTTGAGCTTGGACGAGTTAATTTGACCATGGAAATACAAAATTCACAACAAACACAAAGCTATCAATTTCACATAACCAAGCACTTTCAACCTTGCAGCGAAAATCTTAGAGCTTCTTGAAAACTAATTTGATCGCACAATTTTCTGCCTCAGTTGCTTCACGCGATCGCGCAAGTTGGCAGCCTCTTCGAAATCGAGCTTCTTGGCCGCTTCCTTCATCTTGGCCTC
>CEVF01154532.1_pt1 | contig 13228 bp, 10 predicted proteins | sample 356441 | NCBI WGS metagenome assembly CEVF01 (sample SAMEA2622765, study PRJEB7988) | marine metagenome | biome: marine biome (ENVO:00000447); feature: surface water layer (ENVO:00002042); material: "saline water (ENVO:00002010), including plankton (ENVO:xxxxxxxx)" | depth 5 m
GATATCACGAAGTATTATTCCTCCACCACCGACCAAATCGTTTCGGTAAATGTGGACCAGATAACCGGTGCTACGGGAAGAATCATCAATGCGGGGGAAATAACCAACGAAGGTATTGAGATTGCAGCGAGGTTCGTACCGATCAGGACCCAGGATTTCGAATGGTCATTTGATGCCAACTGGTCAAAGAACAACAATACCTTGGTAAGCCTGCAAGAAGGCTGGGATCCCGATGAACCCCTACAGACAGACATGGGTACCACCATTGGGGGAAGGACCTATATCTATTCTTATCTAGGGGAAGAGATGCATATCATCTATGGCCGTGGGTTCCAAAGGGCGCCCGAGGGAGCCACTTATATCGATGAAAACGGAGAGACGGTCGACGCCTCCGGAATGCACATTGTGAACTCGCAGGGATACCCAATCCTGGACGAATCACCCGACCGTCGGATAGGCAAGGTCAATCCGGATTGGAGAGGGGGTATGACACAACGTCTACGGTACAAGAACCTGTCATTGTCGGCATCTTTTTCGGCGCAAATGGGCGGGAACGCTTTTTCAGTGACCAATTTTGCCCTTTCCTACCAAGGAAAACTCAAAAACTCCTTGGAAGGCCGTTATGACGGACTGGTACACGAAGGAGTCAATGTAGTGGAGAACACGGATGGCACCGTCACCTATACCAAGAACACAACGGTAACGGAAAATATCCAAACCTATTATAACGCCTATATCTGGAACAGGAACAATACGGAGATGAACACCTTTAGCACTGACTTTTTGAAATTGAAGGAACTACGGCTGGATTACCAGATGCCACGTAAGGTCCTGGAAAGCATAGGTGCCTTTAGGGACATGAGCTTTGGGGTTTTTGCGACCAATCTATTCTGTTGGACAGATTTCCCACAGTACGATCCCGAAACAGGAATGTTGAACGGCTCAAACATCATGATGGGTATTGAGTCCGCGACCTTTCCAATGACCCGGACCTACGGGTTAAATGTTAAACTTTCATTCTAACCATAAAGCATGAAAACGTTGAAAAAAACAGCACTTATTATAGGAATATTGGTACTTGCTTGGGCATGTACCGACAATTTTGAGGAAACCAACACGGATCCCAACAGGACCATTGTAGGGGACATACAGGCCAGTGGCATGTTCGAACCGCTCCTGTACAATGGGGCCAATGCCTGGCAATACTACACCTGGTTCTGGAACAATGAACTTATCCAATTCACGGCGTTCACGGGGGGGACTACCCGCCAAGAACACCGCTATTTCATCAGTGATGCCAATTGGCAAAGCGTATGGAACCTGTATGCCAGATATGCAAACAATGCACTGCACATGCACGATCTGAGCATTGAACAGGGAGACCGTTCACTGGAAGCCATTTCCATTACACTAAAGGTCCTGTACCTATCCAACCTGACCGACATGTTCGGGGACATCCCCTATTCGGAAGCCTTCAAGGCCCTTTCCGAAGAAGGTATAGTCAAACCAAAATTTGATTCCCAGGAAGAAGTCTACCGACAAATGTTCGACGAATTGGAAGAGGCCAATGACATCTATGCCACCAATCCCACTTTTATCAAGCCCGCATTGGACGGAATGTACGGAGGCTCGATGGACAAGTGGCGGAAATTCAACAATTCCCTATACCTGAGACTGTTGAACCGTGTAAGTGGCCGCCCCTCTATGAACTCGGGAAGTAAAATGACGGAGATTCTAAACAATCCATCGAAATATCCCATCTTTACCTCAAATGAGGACAATGCGACCGTTGTGTTCTCCGGAAACGACCCATACCGAAGTGAATTTGCCGACACCAATGAAGGTAGCTTTACCAGCTCGGGAAGAAAGCTTACGGAGCAACTCATCAAGATGACCGTACTGACCAATGAAAATGATGAACAGATCTATGAAGACCCCCGATTGGCCATCTACGGAAAGAAAAACCCGAACATCGAGCCCATTGTATGGAAAGGTACCGTGTCCGGCTGTACCGAATCGGAACAAAGTGAGGTGGACCGGGGCACTTCTTGGCTGAACGCCTCAGTTTTCTGCCGTGCGGACGCCCCTGGCTTTTTTATGGATTTTGCTGAGGTACAGTTCATCTTTGCGGAGGCTGCCTTAAAAGGACTTATTCCTGGTGGAGAGCCAGCTGCCCGCCAATATTACGAATCAGCCGTTACCGCCTCCATTGAAAAATGGGCTCCATTGGGCAGCTACAGTGAAACACCTGTGACCATTACCAGTGGCGACATTGCCACCTTTTTGGATTCCGAACTGGCCTCTTGGGACAGCTTTGAGAACAAAGAAGAGCTCATCGCAAACCAAAAATTCCTTGCCCTTTTCTGGGTGGGCATGGAGGCCTATCACGAATACAGACGTACCGGCTACCCCAAACTCACCATAGGTGACGGGGCCATATACAATGATTTTATATTGCCTACCCGTTTTGCCTATCCCAATACGACCATGGCCACCAATGGCGAGAATGCCCAAGAGGCATTGGAGCGTATGGGCGGGGAAAACAATATGAAGACTCCTGTATGGTGGAGCAAGGATGCCATAGAGGGACAATAACCAAATCCAAACATTCTGATAAAATTCTAAAATTATGTACAGTAACAATATTTCCACAACGAGATTGTTCCCAAAGTTCCTTTGGGCATTGATCATAACCTGTTTTGTCTCCATATCCTGTGACGATGACAACGGGGATGGGGATTTGGGAGCACCCTATTTCATGATCGAAGACGAGCCCACCTCCCTTATGGTGGGTGTGGAGGGCATCAGCCAAAAATACGTGGTACGCTCCAATAGCGAATGGAAAGTGGTGGCCCAAGGCAGTACCGATTGGGTAAAGGCCTTTCCTGACCAAGGGGACAAGGATGGCATCTTCAGTTTTATCGTGGAACCCAATGATACTTTTGAAAGCCGGACCGCCAACTTTGCCTTTGTGGTCAACGGGGAGGAACAGCCTGTCCTTTTTCGGGTGGACCAAGAGGCCAACGTACCGTACATTACCATCATAGACGGGGAAAATGGTATTTCCGTGCCATCGGCGGGCGGTACCGTGGACGTTTCACTCGAAACCAATGTGGAATGGAACTATATGTTGGAGGATGAAAGCTGGATCATAGGTGTGGAACGGTCCGATAACACATTGGTTTTGGAAGCCGAAAAAAATACCGGTCTGGAGCGAAGCACCACACTGACCATCCTATCTGACATCGAAGGACTCAATAAGGAAGTGGAGATCATACAATCTGCTGGCAATGTCATTCTGGAAGAGGATTTCAGCTGGCTCAACTATGGAAGCACCATCTTCTATGAATACTCAGGAGAAAAACGAATGGACAGTTGGACCGCCGAGGAAATGGCCCATGGCTGGACAAGCACCGAAAACACCTATAGCAGTAACCAGATGGTGGTCTATGCGCGTCCAGGGTTCGTAAAGTTGGGTAAGACAAATTATGGTGGGGACCTTATTTCACCACCGCTGAGCGAACTCGACGGGCCGACCGATGTACGGGTCACCTTCAAGGCAGTTCCCTACAAGACCGCGGGGGGCACCGAGGATGACAATAACCTGATTGTCGGTGTTGTGGGCCCGGGGACCACGGATGTCCCATCCTTTACCGTGGACAATTACCCCGATTATGATGCGGATCCATATTGCACCCTCACATGGGAGGACGAGAGCAGCACCTATAGTTTCACCATCACTGGGGCAACCTCCGAGACACAGGTTCGATTTCTAGGTGGGGCCTTTGACCTCAATGGTGTGGGCAAGGGCAAGAATCGCATCTTCATTGACGACATCAAAGTAGAAATCATTAACTGAAACCAATCAACATGAAGCATACGCGCAGAAAGTTTGTAAAGACAACAGGGATAGGGGGCCTTGCCTCCATCACTGCCATGAATATTCCATTTTTTGGATTGGTCTCCTGCAGTTCCGGGGATGAAGACAATGGTGTTCCCCCAAACAATGGCCTGGGCATCACCGGGGTCTCCGTGCCCCCGGTGATCGATGCCCCGGCAGGGAGTGAACTCACCTTAAACGGAAAGGGTTTCCAAATAGGGGACAAAATAGAATGGATATCCACTTCAGACGAGACCAAAACATATACCGCTACCATTGATTCCACCGATGAAGGCTCAGCCGTCCTGGTCTTACCCCCACAAATTGTTTCGGGCGGATATCGTCTGGTATTGTCACGAAATGGCGAAACCTTGACATTGGGGTCGGTCCAGTTGAATATAGTCGCGGATACGGATATACCTGATATCGAGGGAATGACGGTTAAGGGTATTGTATTTAGCAACGGCATAGGGGTGCCCGGTATAGTGGTCTCCGATGGTCAACAGGTCACCACCACGGATGAAGATGGTATATATTACCTACCCTCAACCAAGGAATCCGGATTTGTGTTCATCTCCGTGCCCGGAAACTATGAGGTGCCCACCAACGGAAATGCACCCCAATTTTTCAAAAGGCTAAGCAGCAGTAGCGGGGAAGTGGAACAACACGATTTCTCACTCATTGAGACAGACAATACGCAACATGTAGTGCTGACCATGGCGGATTGGCACTTGGCCAACAGAAACAACGATTTGGAACAATTTCAAAATATGGTATTGCCCGATGTGAATGCCATGATCGATTCGTATACCGCAGCGGGCACCAAGGTATACATCCTTACTTTGGGAGACATGACCTGGGACCTTTATTGGTATAGTAATGGCTTTGGTCTCAACGACTATATCCCATACATGAACCAGCTGCACTCACCGGTATTCAATGTGATCGGCAATCATGATTATGACCCCTATTTTGCCAATGACCGTTTGGCGGAGGATCAATATAGGAACATTTTAGGGCCCACCTACTATTCCTTCAATCTCGGCAATGTACACTATGTGGTACTCGATGATGTAGAATACCTGAACTCCGGAGGTTCACAGGGAACCGTTGGAAGCCGTAACTATCGGGAGCGTTTGGCCGCGGAACAATTGGAATGGCTGAAAAAAGATCTAGCGATGGTCGCTGATAAAAATACGCCCATTGTCATCGCAACACATACCCCGATCTACAAAAACCCCACATTGGACGATAGCGGAAACCAGGTCAATTCCCATAAATTGGAAAACGCACCGGAGTTGATGGCCTGCCTACAGGATTTTTCAACGGTCCATATCCTCACCGGCCATACCCATATCAACTATACCGTAGCGGAGGAAGCCGGGGTGATGGAACACAACACTGCGGCCATTTGTGCCACTTGGTGGTGGACAGGACGTGAAGGCTATGCCAACAACCACATCTGTAAGGATGGTAGTCCGGGCGGATATGGAATATGGGAAATCAATGGTACCGATATAAAGTGGCAATACAAAAGTATAGGTTTTGACAGGGACTATCAGTTCCGAACCTACGACTTGAACACTGTCCACATTACAGCATCCGAGTTTGCTCCCAATGCTTCGGAGGACGATATGGCCCAATATGCCGGTCCATTTGCCCAACCTAACTCGAACAATGAGGTCTTGATCAATGTATGGGGCTATGACGACCAATGGCAAATCGAAGTGACCGAAAATGGTCAGCAACTGGATGTGACCCGGGTCCATATATTGGACCCCTTACATATTATATCCTATGAGGCCAAGAGATTGAATGTAGGTGCCCAACCTACCGGTGCCTTTGTCAGTGACGAAACGGCACATATGTTCAAGGTCCAGGCCTCCGCTCCAGAGACCACTTTGGAAATCAAGGTGACCGACCGATTTGGCAGGGTATATCAGGAAAGCATGGTACGTCCGAAGGCGTTTTCAACCGCCCTTACCTAATTAATCCACGAACATTAAAATAAATGACATTTTAACACTATGAAATTTTCAACCATTTGTTCTCAATTAGCGAGACGGGGGGCACTTTTGTTGCTCCCCTTACTACTTACAAACATTTCCTGTTCGGAAAAGAAGCACAGCACCCCCCAAGTCATCGCCCATAGGGGGGCATGGAAAACACAAGGGCTTCCGGAAAACTCAATAGCGTCATTGAAGCATGCCATCGACCTGGGTTGTCACGGAACTGAATTTGATGTCCATTTGACCTTGGACAGTATTCCTGTGGTAAACCATGACCCGGACTTTATGGGCATGGAGATTGAGCGGACCAACTACGCCGACCTATTGTCCGCTTCCCATTCAAACGGTGAAAAAATACCCACCTTGGAAGCTTATCTAACGGAAGGGCTCAAACAGAACAAAACCCGTTTAATACTTGAAATCAAAAAAGCTCCCTCTGGAAAGGAGCGCACGCTGCTATTGACCAGAAAGGCCGTGGCCATGGTCAAGGATTTAGGCGGCGAGAACGAAGTGGATTATATCACCTTTGATTTTGATGCAGGGGTCTTGGTAAGTCAATTGTCACCAGGGTCCGAAGTAGCTTACCTCAATGGTGACCTATCCCCTTCAGAAGCCAAAAAAGCAGGATACACCGGTATCGATTATAACATCAAGGTATACAGGAAGCATCCAGAATGGATCGATGAGGCCCATCAGGAAAACATGACCGTCAATGTATGGACCGTGAATTCCATGGAGGATATGACGGAAATGATTCAACAAGGGGTCGATTTTATCACCACCAACGAACCTGAGAGGCTCATTGACCTTTTATCCTCCAAAAAGTAGCATTGTATTAAATATATCCGGGCAAAAGAAATCCTACTTTCCGTCTGTATCGAGATAGGGACGTAGGATTTCTGCCCAATGGATATATCCCTTTTCGTTCAGATGCAAACCTTCATCTGTATATTCAGCCTTCAGACTTCCCGATTCATCCTGGAACATGGGATGTAAATCTATCAATGTCAATCCATACTTTCTGGCCAATTGTTTAATTCCCTTATTGACCTTGGCAATATGCCCATCCTTGTTATAATGTCTTTTATACACCCCAAAACTACTGTTAACGGGAAGGATGGTCTGAACCACCAATCGTGTCTTAGGGGATTCTTTTTGTACTCGGGTGATTATGGTCTCATAGTTTTGGATAATTTCATCGTCCGGAAAATTCCGTGATATATCATTGATCCCGATTAAGAGGAAAATTTGGGCGGGCTGTCCTTCGGTCACTTCATGGAGGCGCTCCAAGATACCAAAAGTGGTATCCCCGGAAATTCCCCGGTTCCTGGCCTGTGGTAGTTGTAGGAGCTCGTTCCACTGTGCCCGGGCCGTAATACTATTACCCAAAAAGATGATATCATTGGGGGAATCGGGATAACTTTCGAACTGGCGCACTTGGACATCATAGGTACGGGGACGATAATCCCTGTTAATCTCCGTGGTTTGGGCAATGAGGCCGGAAGTGCCGGATAGGATGGTGAACAAAATCACGCGGAAAACCAAAGTTCTCATTTCAACTATATTATTAGGTTATCAATACAAATCGAAATATAACGAAATATATCGAAATTTACATAATACAGTTTGGAAATCCCATGGCCACACCAAACCCAACACCACTCTCAACAGAAATCTTAAACGACGGTCACTTTAATCCCATATTCCTCAAGGGCTTCCCGGGTGAACTTGGAAATCCCTTGATCCGTAATGATCTCGTCGATATGTTCAAAACCACATATTCTACCAAAGCCCCGTTTACTGAACTTGGTGGAGTCCGCCAATACAATGGTCTTCTGCGAGACCTTGATCATTTCCCTGTTCAAGTGGGCTTCCATGACATTGGCAGTGGTCAACCCAAAATCAAGATCTATACCATCCACCCCAAGATATAGCTTGCTACAGGAAAAATCCGGTAAGATGGACTCTGCATACATACCTGTCACGGAAGAAGATCTTTTTCTAAGTGAGCCCCCCAACTGGATCACCTCTATTTCCAAATGTTTGTTCAACTCCAGTGCAACATTCAAAGCTGAGGTAATGACCGTGAGGTTTTCCTTGGGTTTGATCTTCTTGGCCAGGGCCAGTACCGTGGTTCCCGATGCAATCAAAATGGAATCATTGGGAGTGATCAGTTTGGCCGCCGCCGCACCTATTCGGGTCTTTTCATCATAATGTATCTTTTCCTTTTCATTGACATGCTTGTCAATGGTATACGGATTGTTCAAGGTTGCCCCTCCATGGACACGGTACAATAGACCCTTTTCCTCCAAAAACTTAAGGTCTTTTCTGGCCGTTACCGGGGAAATATCCATCGTCTCACAGATATATTGGACCTTGATCTGCCCCTCTTCCTGAATCTTTTCCAGGATATGTTTATGCCTTTCTATAGTATTCATCCATTAATGATCGGTTAGTATTAAGAGAATTGTTGAATCAATAAAGGTATAAATTATGGGGCAATTGTCCCTTTTTTCCTAATCAAGGCCCGATTCCGGGGTGTACCTTCCTACCCATGACCCCTTTCATGCAACAGCGGAACAACAGCAATTGTTATGCCCTTGCACGCAGAACTATCACCTATTAAAAACAAAAAGAAACAAAAAGAAATAAAAAAATATTAATTATCGGTAATGATATTGTATTTTAGTGTCGTCTACATTGAGAATATAGAATATTATGTACAATCAATTTATCATTTTATTATAAAATCAAAAAAAATGAATTTTTTTAACCAAATGAAGAATCTAACCAAGATCTTAGTTTTATCCATTTGCTTTTTGAATGCTGTAGCCGCCCAACAAGGACCAAGGCCCAAACTTGTGGTGGGCATCGTAGTGGACCAAATGAGGGCTGAATATTTGTATCGTTTTCGTGACAACTATACCAAAGGTGGCTTCAACCGGCTGATGAGCGAAGGCTTCAATGTCAAGAACATGCACTATAATTACATCCCCACCACGACCGGAGCGGGACATTCATCCATATTTACCGGGACCACCCCGGTCAACCATGGCATCGTCAACAATACGTGGTACGATCGAGCTGGGAACAGAACGGTCTATTGTGCCGAGGACATGGGGGTTTCCCTGGTCGATGCCCCGGAATCATTGGATTCCACCAATAAAGAAGACTATTCCCGCTCACCCAAGAACCTTCTGGCCAATACCATTACCGATGAGTTGAAATTGGCCAGTAATGGACGATCCAAGGTCGTCGGGATTTCCTTAAAGGACCGATCGGCGATCTTCCCCTCGGGCCACATGGCCGACCATGCCCTTTGGTACCACTCGGGAAACGGAAATTTTGTCAGCAGTTCTTACTATGGGACACGATTGCCCGATTGGGTCATTGACTTCAACAAAAGAAATCTAGCGGATTCCCTTTTGAACCTGACGTGGTCCCCTCTTTTGAAAATAGAACGTTATAAAAACAGTAACCCGGACGATTCACCATTGGAGAAAATTTATAAGGGACGTAAAAAAAGTACTTTCCCCTATAATCTAAAACGCCTGCGAAAACAAAACGGGGATTATGCCATGCTCACCGAAGTGCCTTTTGGAAATACCTTGGTGACCGAAATGGCAATGACGGCCATCGATGCTGAAGAATTGGGCAAGGATGGGGAAATGGATTTTTTGACATTGAGCTATTCCAGTACGGATTATGTGGGACATAATTTTGGGATACGATCAAAAGAATTGGAGGATACCTATGTCAGATTGGACAGGGAGTTGGCCAGACTGTTGACTCATCTGGACAAATCCGTGGGCGAAGGAAATTATCTGGTCTTCCTGACCGCAGACCACGCCGGCAGTGACCATCCCGGGTTCTTGGAACAAAAGGGACTTCCCGGAAAAAGTTATGACCCCAAGGAAATTGGGAACAATCTGAACAAATATCTTTCCAGGGAATCCAAGATTGAAAACTGTGTCCTATTCATTGACAACACCCAGGTCTATCTGGCCCCCGAAATAAGATCCGATAAGGGACTCCTTGAAAAAGCGGCCTTTTTTTTGGAAAGCACGAACAATTTCAAGGACGTCTTTGTTCCCTCCCTACATGATTGGAATATGGAAAACAGTAGTATAGGGGAGTTTGTCCGAAATAGCTACAATCCCAAAAACTCCGGGGATATTCTCCTCCACTCCTATCCAGGATGGATGGATCAAAGGGATTTTGGCACCACGCACGCGACCTCCTATACCACGGATACACATGTCCCCATGCTCTGGTTGGGATGGGGAGTAAAAAAAGGCACAAGTGTTGCACCCCACACCATCACGCAAATAGCACCAACATTGTCCATGCTCTTGGATATTCCCTTGCCCAATGCATCGGAAACAGCACCTATCCAAGAGTTGTTCAATTGACCATTCGTTCCAATCGATATCGTTAATATCAAACAAAAAAAAAGGGTGTACAACCTATGGGCTGTACACCCTTGTCCCATGGTCCTTTTTGAGGACCATTTGCTTTTGTTAAATAACCTTAGGGCCATGCCTAGTCATACAAGATCAAATAAGACTTTATTTTTTTTACAAACTGTGACCTAAACAGGCTCTACTTATCAAAAAGCCGATTACCGACAAAGGTATCATTGAAACTTATTCATGCCATTAATCGAAAATGATCTTAACATTTCCTTCCTTACTGCCCTCCCGTTCAATTTTTTCTATTAGGGCCATTTTCTCGTCCTCTGATATTCGGATATTTATCATAAGGGCTTTCCCAATTCTTAATTGAATCTTTATCGGCATAAAATGCGGGAGTAGTGGTTAATTCCCCTTCAATTTTTAATGATTTACCCTCTGTTTCAACTATAATATTTGATTTTGTACCGGTGATTATCATTTATTCCAAACCAATTATGAACACAGTTAAAGCAAAATTCTATCATCAGTTTTTAATTTGTTCAACAAAGTAGATGGCTACAAAATATTGTAATGAAAAATCACATCATCAGGCACCTCGATCAATACCTTTAAAAGTTCAAAGGCTCTTTGGCCATCATTAACCAATCCGGATAATCTTCGCCTGCAGTCAATTTCAAAACCTTAAATTACTTTCCTCTATACAGAAATCCTTAACCTCATATCCAGTTATACCTACATCTTTTAAGCCATCTAAAAGTCGATTACCAATAACATCATGCATGCTGGGAGATAAAGTCGTAAAAATATCGAGGTCTGGAAAACTTTCATTGAAAACCAATTTTTCCCAATAGTAATCGGTTAAACTTGGTTTATTTCGTGCCATCTCCAAAAATCCTTCATTATCCTTTTTTAAATTGGCCTCCATGATAATATCATCACGTTCTTCAGGAAAAATACTCCACAAGTACAATTTGGATTTCTCTCTATCAACCCAATTCCAGAAATCATTATTGAAGAAATGAAACCAGTAATAATCCTTCGATAAATCTCCTGAATGGATTTTTGCTGGGTAGAATGCATGGGATGGCAAGTTGTGCTTTTCGAATATTTCTTTAACTCTTTCGCTTACGATATATCCGTCCATTTAGTTTTAGGGGCCAAATCGAATTCAACTCTTGGCATAAAATCAGGAAACTCGTTGTAAGGAACATTATATATCCCATCTGGAGCCCTAGGGTTGACATTGCGGCTTAACTCACACTATGGAAAAATCCCAATTTGTGATATTTCTGTTGAATGACTAAATTTTGAGTATTTCATAAAAAACAAAATACTATAAGTTTTTAAAATAATCATTCAAATTTAAACCAGACTTTTCTGCTCGTTCAATCAGCTCCAACAGTTCTGGGATCAACTCTTTTTCCAGAAAACAAACCGCATCCTTTCCTGTAAAACTAGCATTTTGTTTGACCCAAAGATTTAATCTCCTTAGCACATAATCACTATAGGCAGGGTGGTTGGCATGGACACCACCTATTCCCTGAAAGTATTTTTTTGGTGCTATCCCATTGATTTTATCGTTCATGTAAAATCCCCATTCTGCTGCTTTTTGTACAACCTTGTTTTCGCGCCAAGCCCAAGGAATAATATGGTGCGCTTCTTCACCTGATATCGCACCGACAATTTCACGGAACCTTGATTTGCCTCCATATTCAACAAGACCATTTACCGTTTTGAATGATAGTTTTACGGTCTTACTTCCAACTTTGACCATTTTTGCAGATATTTTCAGTCTGGCTTTTGTAATCTTTGCCACTGGTTTCAGTATTTTTCCACCAGGTACTGAACCAATTATCAACCAAACACCTGCTTCCAATCGGCTGACCTCATTCCCATCAAAATCCTCTCCATTGACAAGAATCACAACATCCTCAAATGGAAGGGCGTACCTAGCAACGCCTTTCATGCCCTTCCAGAATATCTGGGCCAAGTAAGGGTCACTGGTTGTGCTGTAACCACTAGCAGTCATCAGGAGCTCGTGCCACCCATCAAGTTCCTTGTTATATATGTAATAGTAGTAACCATCATCGTTTAGGCTCGGCTCTGAAAAAAGAATTTCCCCCGTTTATCCCTTTTCTTGGGGAACTGGAACGATAGACCCAACCACCGTTGTTAAGATGATAAAATCTATTAGGTCCCCTTCCGTCCAAAACATAAGTATTGTAGGACAGTGCATTCAAACCTCCCAATTTACCAGAACCATTGGATGGTAGAAACCTATCTGTTAATTTGTCCAATTTATAGGTCAGTCCCGCCTCGCTCTCGGTGTAAAACTCATCCTTATGTTCCTCAATGACCCTTTTCTTGATATCGTTGAATAGAGCTGCTGCCCAATTGTACGCTGTTTACTTAAGATTCCGAGGCTCAATTGGGGCTGGAAGAAGGACATGATCCCACTGTGGCACCTAGATCTTTGGCTTACAATGCTTTCGTATTTTTTGGAGCCATAGCGGTGATTTATGCTGGATGGACAACCACAAATCCTACCATATATCGGGCTGGATTGGCATTCCATGCTATTTTTCCAAAAAAAAATCAATATTTTTGGCCACTGTTTTGGCCACTGTTTTGGCCGATGTTTCCAGATGTAAATCCGTTTTTCTAAAATGATGTTTTTTAACCTTTCATAATAGCCGTGTTTTTGAAATTAGACAAAAAATTCAGTGAATTTAAAACCCACTGAATTCACTACTTACCAAGTTTATTTTGACATCACTTCTTTTTTACAAGTCCATCACCTTTAGTAACTTTGTTTCACTGTGAAATAAATATTAAAACTAATTCAATTTATTAAATATGGGTAAAGGATTTTTTCAGGTTCCGACCGCATATAATGAACCTGTTTTGAGCTATGCTCCGGGTTC
>CEVF01130224.1_pt1 | contig 13135 bp, 9 predicted proteins | sample 356441 | NCBI WGS metagenome assembly CEVF01 (sample SAMEA2622765, study PRJEB7988) | marine metagenome | biome: marine biome (ENVO:00000447); feature: surface water layer (ENVO:00002042); material: "saline water (ENVO:00002010), including plankton (ENVO:xxxxxxxx)" | depth 5 m
ATACTCTCACTGTTTTTGCTAATTGTCTGTAGCCGAAAAATCCGTTTCCAACTACAAACTTCAACGCCCCTGCTAGCGACTGACAAGCCTTTTCTCGGTTCCCTTCCGAAGACTGTGGGTAAAACGGCTTTTGTCACGAACATCTGGGTCGGGGCCCTAATTTGTCTCTCTCTTTGGCAGTGGTTCAGTTCCATCTGATCCGCGGCCCGGCGACGACTCTATCAACTGGCCTGTCAAACCTGGTGAGACTGGTCTCCCAATCATCGAAGCACCGGGTTCGCAACTAGGCCTGTCGAATCGACCGGCAAGGTCACGACAAAGAGAGAAAACGAGCGAGAGATCCTGATCATCACAGACGGACTTTCAGACGCTCTATACAGGCACAGCCTTTTGCTGTTCCCCCCCTTTGGGAAGAGCTTCCTGCCGCTTCCATTTCGCCGTGTGGCGAATTGGTGCTGCGGAAGAACAAGCCCTTCCGAGAGTTAGTTTCGTACAATCAGGGGGTGAACCTTTAGAGAGTTTCGCAAGTCGTAGCGACTATTACGCTAATCGCAAAGTTGGGGACGCCATGGACAGACCGCATTTTTACAAAATTACCCGTGCAATGCGTTATATTTTTCTTTTTTGTCGAATGGAATATTCCGGTTACAACGATTAGGCACAACGCATGGATTCTTCTTTTTTTTCGATTAGAGTTCGGCCAAGCTCCATCGGCATCGCATGAGTCGCTAGCACACGCAGTGCCTGCGGTGGCTGAGCGAGGCGAAACAACCGATGGCATTGCTCGGCCATGGTTGGGACCCTAACCTTCAGTTTCTAGGCCGCTTGCGTGCCGTCGTCTCCTCCGGCATTGAGGATTTCACCGGTCTCGCTCACGTCCTCAAACCGTACAGAAACCTGCTTGGATATGCCGGACTCCTGCATTGTGACGCCGTACAGCGTGCCACCACAGGCCATCGTTTTTTTACTGTGTGTGACCACAATAAATTGGGTCCATTGCAAGAATTCATTTAAAACTTTGACAAATCTTTCAATGTTTGCCTCGTCAAGGGCCGCGTCCACTTCGTCCAGCACGCAGAAAGGACTGGGTCGACTACGAAATATGGCCAAAAGGCATGCCACGCAAGTGAGCGTTTTTTCACCGCCACTGAGCAGGGATATACTTCGTGGCTCTTTGCCAGGAGGCCTCGCCACAATCTCCAGGCCGCTCTCCAGAATGTCGGCCTCATCCTCAATCACAATGTCAGCGTGACCGCCACCAAATAATTTGCGGAACAAGCCTTGAAAGTGGCCTCGTACCGTCTCTAGCGTTTCTATAAATAACCTTCTGCTATCAGCATTGATGCGGTCAATGATCTGCTCAAGTGCTTTTTTGGCATTGGTAAGATCATCCAACTGGACTGCCAAGTCGCCATGGCGTGACTCAAGTCCCTCAAGCTCTTCTAATGCGTCGAGATTCACATTACCTATTGCATCAATTTTGCGACGTAAATCCGTAATCTCCGCCTCCACGCTTTCACGCTCTTCATCTAACTCCGTGTCAACCGACTCGGTTAACTGAAGCATATCGATGCCATAGTCCTCTTGCATTCGCTCTGCCAGCGCATCGCGCTGATGGCGGATTTCCCCGGCCGCCAGTTCCTCAGTATGTTTTTCTCCCTCTAGACGGCGAACCTCAGCTCGCATTTTTTGCAAATCAATGTTGATGGTTCCTCGGCTTGCTCGCAATTGTTCGCGGTCCGCATTGAGCCTTAGGATCTCTGTCTCGAGGCCCTCCTGCTTCAGGTGCAGCGAAGCAACCTCCCCCTCCAGACGAAGGATATCCTGCTCGGTCTGCTCAGCACCCTCCTCGGCCTCTGCCAACGATTGACGCGTCTCCATGATCGTTTTTTGTCGCTCGTGGTGATCCTGCTGAAATTGGTGCATGCGGGCCAACAGACTGTCGAGCGCCTGTTCACTTCGGGCCAACTCCACCTTGGCCGCAGTCGCGTCGGCCATACAGGCCTGCCGCTGACGCTCCAACTCATCCAGCCGGCACTGATCGAACTTCACCAACCGCTCAAGCTCGAACAGCTCGGCCTCGTTCTCCTTGCGGCGATCGCGAAACATAGCCAGATCAGCACTGACAGCATCTCTCGCGATCCTTGCACGGCCCCATTCCTCGGTAGTTACAGTGTGCTGTTCATCCTGCTGCTTTCGCCGCTGCTCGGTCGCGGTCCGCTCTCTAGCACACTCGTCCACCTGACGCTGAAAATCCTGTCTCGTTTCGCTGGCGACCTCCAAGCGAGCAACCGCATCGGCGACTTCTCCCTCCAAGCGCTCGGCGACTGCTTCACGATTCTCCAAATTTACCTCGAGTTCGGAGATCTGCTTCCTCAGATCGCGCAATTCACTGCGACGCGAAATCAGCCCTCCACGATGCGATCGCGGTCCGACACAGATCGTTCCATCGTGTCCCACCCAGCACCCATCACGGGTAACAAAATTCTTATCCGGATGGGCTGATGCCAGATCCAAGGCATGATCTAATCGCTCCACAAGCCAAGTTTTTCCCAGCAATTGTCTAACTAAATCTGCATACTCCGGATCAGCTTTTACATACTGATCAGCCCTCCCGAGCACGCCGGGTCGTTCCTGCATAGCCAAGATAGCCGCTTCGCTTGCCGCGTCGCTTCCGTCCCGCCTTACAGCCACATTGCCGGATGCTAAAAAACCGACACGACCCTCAAAGGCATACTGCTGCGCAGCGAGAAAATCACGCAACGATTTTGCACTTCCGCTCAATAAGAAACCCGCCTTATCACCCAGGGCGACCTCAATCATCGGCGCCATATCCACTTGCACCTCGAACACATCGGCAATCAACCCATGAACCCCACCAAGTGCACCTTCACCACGCAGTGGATCAGTCAGAATCTGTCGCGTGCCGGCCGTCAGACCCTCAAATTGTCGCTCCAATTCCTGCAATACCATCTCTCGTTCATGCAAACCCGATCGCAGTTCGCGCAACCGTGCCACCGCCCGCTGTTCCTCAAGCAAATCAGCCTGCAAATGCTTCAAGTCCTGCTTCACCTCGTCGTGCACTGCCTCCGCTTGCTCCATCTGCAAAGCCAACGCGGCCTCCTCTTCAGCGAGCACGACCAACTCTTGGCCGGTAATCTTCTGCGACTGCTCCAATTGCTGCAATTTGCCCTGCAAACGCTCACAGGCCGTCGCATCTGCCTCAAGCCTCGTTTGCAGTGAGGTAATTTCATTACCGAGCTCGGAATTCTGCTGAACACACCGCAATTGCGCAGCACGCCTTTTATCAAGCTCCACCCGCAGCTTTTGACATGCAGTCAGGGCATCGCCGAGACGTAACTCGAGCTTTGCAACCCGATCGGCAATTGCAGCATGCTCATCACGGGCAGCCTCAACCTCTTGAGTTGTCGTCTCAAGCTGATCGTCCAGATCACGCGTTCGCGTCGTCAAAGCGACAACTTGATTGCGTCGTCGAGCAATCTCCTGACGCAAGTCGGCCAAGTGATTCCGCTGATGCTCGATCGTACTCTCGCTTGCAGCTAACGATCCCCGATTCTCCGCAACCTGCCGGTCGCCGTCCCGGATCGTATCCTCGGCTTGACTTAACTCCCTTTCCAATTCCACAAGCCTTGCTTCATGCGAATCGACCGCATCAACATTAGCACGGACCTGAGATTCCAATGTTTCGAGGTTTGACTGATGATCCTCCAGCGTTTCGGTCAGATGCTTCCAGTCGGTTTGGGCAACCTGCGTCCGCAACTGCTGCAAGCGGGTCGTGTGCTCCCGATAACGCTGTGCTTTCCCCGCCTGCTTCCGCACGCTCCTCAACCGGGAGTCGACCTCGTCGACAATATCCGAAAGCCGGAGTAAATTCTGTTCGACGCGGTCCAATCGGCGGATCGTTTCCAGCTTTTTCGCCTTAAAGCGACTGATGCCCGCCGCTTCCTCGAAAATCAGCCTTCGATCTCGAGGCGAGGCCTGCAGCATTACGTCGACTTTACCCTGCTCGATAATGCTATAGGCTTGCGTGGACACACCGGTCCCTGCAAACAGGTCCCTAACGTCGCGCAGGCGACAGGCGTTTCCGTTTATCAGATACTCGCCTTCACCGCTGCGATAAACCCGTCGCCCAACATGCACCTCCGGCGTATCAATCGGCAACCTACCCTCAGAATTATCAAAGGTCAGAACCGCCTCGGCCGTGTTTAACGGGCGTCTAGAATGCGATCCATTGAAGATCACATCCGCCATTTCTTTTCCACGCAAACTCTTAACGCTCTGTTCGCCCAAGACCCATTTAATCGCGTCGACCACATTAGACTTACCCGAACCGTTCGGACCGACCACAACGGTGATGCCGGGCGGAAACTCAAACCGAGTCTTGTCAGCAAAACTCTTAAAGCCTGTTAGTTCGAGCGCTTTGAGCATGGCATGGATTTCTTAACGAATCACGAATCGGCGACAGTGAAGCCCGCAGCAAGCGAGAACCCAAGCCAGGCGACTCCCTTGACCTACAAAAATCGCTGAAAACCGCCGGAAAATGGCCCACTGGACCATTACAACAAGGCGAGGCACGAACCTCGAAAACCTAATTTACTCACCCTGCGGAGACCACATTCTACCAATCCGCGGCGGCCACGACCAACGCCCATCAGGCACTCGAAAAACGGCCCCCAAACCCGCCGAGCCAGCCTGCTCGGCGGAACCGGAACCCAACTCGCCGGAAGCACTAATGGCGGAGCTTCCGATTTGCTGAAGCTGTATTTCAGCCGCATCGGCCTCAACTTCTGGATCGATCGACAACACCTCTTTGTCGGAGATAACCGCTACGTCGCCGTCCACCAACTTCCTGGCCCGCGGGGTCGACACAAACTTCCGGCCCCAGTCAGGCAATGCATCGACCTCTAACCGGCACCCGAGAGCGCCGGCCGCCTTGGCTTGCGTCAAAGCCTGAACCACATCCGAATACGAACCGCCAACCTCCACAATCGCACGCACCACATCATCTAAAACTGAAGTGACCTCTCGCCGCTGCTCCGACTCTCCGGGAAGAATCTTCACAACCTCGACGCGATCGGCCGAAATTCCATTCACCTGAATATAGTTTCCGGCATCAAGAATCATCGGCGTCTGCAATCGCTCTTTCGGGCCGAAAAGAATGAGCTCGGCACGTCGGGAGCGAGCCACATGCACCATGGAGGGCCCGCGGGTGTCGAGTACGTGATAAGAAAATGCCCCATCTAGCTCCTCGCCCCGAACAAGCGGGTCAAGCTTATTCATCGACCGCAGGGCACGGAAAGCACCGTAACGAGACTCGGCACTCGATTCACCAAGCAATTGCACCAACTGATCACGTGCGGCCGGATCATCCATCGATCCCAGGGCCGTGAGAGCTGCTGCACGAAAAGCAGGATACTCTCGAACCGCCTCACCGCATGCTGCTGCCGCCTCCGGCCGATCGAGGTACGCAAGCGATTCAGCAGACCGGAACCGAACCTCCGCATCTTGACTCTCCAAGCCCCGCAGCAGCACCGTTTTGGCATCCAAACCGATAGCCTCCAATTGCAAAGCGGCGTCGCTTGCCGTTAAGGGATCCATCAAACGGCGACCGAGATACCGCATTCGCAGCTGACGCTGAGCGGTTGTCTCCTGCACCGGAATACTCCGTAATACGTCGACGTACCGATAAATATTATCCTTGTACCGGGGATGAATAACCAACTCCACATACTCATCGGTTTTCGGTGTCGCGACACCTGCCTTTATGCCACGCTGCGTGCGATAGAAACGACGATTGACTGCCGCACCGACCTGCGCGCTAGTGCGGACGCTCTGGCTTTCACTTCGGATCAGCAGCCCGATCTGACGCGACTCCAAAGCCACACCTCCACCAAGGATAACGCCGCGTCGCAATTCTCCGGAGCGATCACTCGGATCGCCTGCCGGATCGACAAGCAGCATGCCCTGAGCAAGGCCAATAACCTTGCCTTGACGCAGACGCCCTCCGGCAACCGCCTGCTCAGCAAGTCGCGCCTCATACATCACACCATCACGCAGACTTGTGACCTCCGCATGTTCCTGCGGCACATAGACTTCGACATCAAACCGATCGCCCTTCTGAATACCGGGAGGAACCATTGCACGGGCAAGAACCAGCGCGGTGGTGGGCGAGGCAAGAATCTGCGACGGAGACTCCACACCCCTTTTCTGCATCTCTGTCAGGAGCATCTGGCGGAATCCAGAAGGAGGTGGATCACCGCCGGTTTGGTCCAGATTACCGACCAGACCAATCGCCTGAATCTCCATCGGGTAGCCACCGAACGCATCCGTGATATCTCGTAGAAGCACCACCTCGGAAATCACATCCTCCAGCGAGTCATTGTTTTGAAGCCGTAGCGATGACTCCGTGCAACTTGTGCCGACCAAAGGAATGAGCAACCAAAGGACATGTATGCAGCAGCGAAATGCAGAGCGATCAACCATGAACCCTCACCGTATTTCTGATTCCGACCAGAGAGACCCGATTGACGGAATCGGTTTGCCTGTCTGCCACCTGCCTGGCACAGAAAGCGGACCATCCCTGGAAACGGCCGAGAGAATAGGCCAAGACGGCCAGGAGGGTCAATACTTAAATGCACTGGAAACCGCGATTAAGGAGGATCTATCCCCCCCGGATGGAAAGGGTGGCATTTGCCGATCCTAAGCACACCCTTCCATACCCCCCGCAGAACCCCGTATTTCCTGATACTCTCTAAACAATACTGGCTACAGGTGGGCTGAAATCGACAGCGGGGGCCCAACAGCGGGCTGATCCCCAACTGATAGCATCGAATCAGCCCCACGGCTAACCATCGAGAGAACAGTTGTACCTTTCGCCACGACCGGTGGGGACGCATCTGACTATTCATCACGTTAACGCTGCTCCAACTTGCGTGCGAGCTTTCGAGTCAACGTTTGCAGACTAGACTGCAGCTGCCTCAAGGCAGGGGGACGCTGCTTACGCGGAATTACGACCCAATCGTAACCGGTTGGGATCAACCGCTGCTGCAAACGGTAGGCTTCTCGTATGGATCGCTTCCAACGGTTGCGTTCTACTGCCGATCCCACCTTGCGCGAGACAGAGAGCCCAAGGCGACTGTGAAGCAGACGATTTTCCCGTCCGTAGATCAGCACATATTGATCACTCTTGCCGCACCGGCGGTCGTATACGCTCCGAAAATCGGCCGCGAATCGGATCCGAAAATCGCGTGGCAAATCGTATTCGGCCATCCGCTCAGCCTTCTCCGTGGATGAAATGGTAATCGGTTGACTTCGTCTTCACCGCGGTTTTGCGGGCCGGGTCATGCTCCCCCTGCCCCATTAATTGCTATCTGATCGTGACCAGGTCTACTTCGATTGTGCAGCGTACTGCTACCACGTCAGCTTGGATCGCAACAAATCTCGATGCGCTCTCTCGCCGGGTTCCTCTGCCAGTTCTGCATACAATTTTTTTGCCCCCTCACTAAGCGATTCGCTCAGTGAAATTTGTATCTCTGCAAGCAAATCCCCTGCATTGGAGTCATGCTTGGAGACCCCATGCCCTTTTACTCGAAGCCGGGCTCCGCTAGAGGTTCCCGGAGGAATTGTAAGTGAAATAGCGCCACGTGGTGCAGGAATTTCCACCTTGGTGCCGAGGGCCGCTTCAGATGGAGTCAGCGGCACACGGACGGTAAGATTATTGCCTTTACGTGTAAAACATGGATGCTCGCTCACCGCGACTTGGATAAAGAGATCGCCCGCAGGGCTGGCACCGTCGGCTGATGACTCGCCTTGACCGCGCAGACGAATTTTTTTCCCATCTTCGATTCCCGCCGGAATTTTTACCTCGATCCGTTCGGTTTTGCCACTGGCCCTTTGAATCTGCAATTGGGCTTCTCCGCCTAGGACGGCCGTAGTGAACGGGATAGATAGACGATGCTCAATGTCTCGACCTCGTTGTGGTTGCGAGCGTTGACGCCGGCCGCTCATGTTGCGGATTACATCTTCGAATCCGCCCCCGCCTCCGCCAGCACCAAAAATTTCACTGAAGTCAAACGTCGCCCCGCCAGGCCCGCCACTTTCAAAATTAAATCCCCCACCTCCGGGATACGCGCCCCCAGTGAATGGGTTTCCACCACCCGCGGCACCTCCTGCGGCATCAAACGAACTGCCATAACGGTCAAACATTTCACGTTTTTCTGGATCTTTCAAAACTTCATAGGCCCGCTGCACCTCCTGGAATTTTGCCTCCGCTGCACTGTCGTCGGGATTCATGTCGGGATGATATTTGCGAGCCAACTCCCGATAAGCCTTTTCTATTTCCGCCGTGGACGCACCGCGGCTAACACCCAGAACTGCGTAGTAATCATCACTCATCGCAAATCCACTTTACTGCTGGAGGGCGTAAGGAAACAATCAGGAAATACCTGACACACTACCCCGTGCCACGGCGTTCTATTCTACGAGCCGATGCCCAACCGTTACAAGTTCCTCCGACCTGTTGTTCAATACCGATAAAGTGGGAGAGCAATCAATCGAATTTATTGCTAGATTGCTGAGTCAAGCTACAAGAGAAATCCCTCACTGCGATCCTCGCCAAGGAGGCAACTTGGGAGAAAAGATTAAAATTTACGGCATGCAATATACAGGAAACGCTTGGAGCCAATTGATTCTCAGCGTGGCGATGACAGGTGCGATTCTGCCAGCACCTGCGGACGCGGTCCCTCGCAGCGGAGAGCTTCAACTGCATGTCATTGATGATGCTACGGGCAAACCGCTAGCCTGCAGGATGCACTTAAAAAATGATCGCGGTCGTCCCCGCAAAGCTCCCAAGGCCCCTTTTCTGGTGGACCACTTTATCTTCGAGTCGCCAATATCCTTGGTGCTGCGAGAGGGAAACTACACCTTTGAAGCCGAATGCGGTCCCGAATATAAGACGCGCACCGGTCATTTCAAAATGGAACGCGGGGGCACAGATACGAAGACCCTCCGCATGCGACGGTTCGTCGATATGGCAGCGGAAGGATGGTACGCGGGCGATCTCTACGTTCGTCGACCCGTGAGAGACATCGAAAAGTTAATGCAAGCAGAGAATCTCGCCTTCGTCCAAGTCATCAGTTGGTCAGATACAATGAACAACTGGAAGCGCAGTACGGATCAGCTGACTGATCTGCGTAGAGAAAACCGTGATCCGCAGCTATTGTTTTCGATTTGTGCAGGCAGAGATACGCGTGCCAGTGGCGGTCTTTCGATTTTTCCTCTGGCCGACGACAACACCAGGCTTCCGGAAAACGGATTCCCGATCGACCGCCTAAGAGAGGATCATCCACCTGCCGTCGAGTTGGCACAGAGCTGGCAAGCGGGGGAACCTGTCTGGATCGACGCCGAATCTCCCGACACCCGCGATCTTCCAGTCTGGGTTGCTCATGGCCTAGTAAATTCGGTTCGATTGGCCCACCATCGCTATACGAGGGCAGGGTTAAAGAAAGAGCCCCCGACACCTCCGAGCTGTGTCCCGCGTGATCAGGACCAGTATCCCGGAGTAAACGGACTGGGCCACTGGTGCGAAACAATTTACTACCGCTTACTCGAATCGGGTTTACGGATCGTGCCCACCGCCGGAAGCGGTTCAGGGGACGTCGGGAATCCGATAGGGCATAATCGAGTCTACGTTTATCTGGGTAGTGATACACCGATGACCAAGGATGCCTGGTGGGAGGGCCTTCGAAAAGGGCAAGTGATGGTAACGAACGGACCGATGCTGCGGGTGCTGGTGCACGGTCAACCACCGGGTCATGTCTTCCGAGGTAATCCAGGGGAGACCTTACAACTTGAGCCCGACATCAAGCTGTCGGTGAAAGAGCGAGTCGATTACCTGGAAATTGTCAAAAACGGACGCGTCATTCGCGCGGTGAATCTCGGCAAAGGCGCTGGAGGCGAGCTACCGCCTATCACCTTTGAGCAGAGCGGGTGGTTCCTTGTGCGGGTTCGGGCATCGAGCAACCAGACCCATCGTTTTGCAACCACCGGCCCGTTTTATGTAGAATTCGAAACACCGCGAATCAGCCAGACAGCGACAAATTTTTTCGGCCAGTGGCTCGCCAAACAGGCGGTCAAACTTGCCCAAGAGGATCCCGAAAACTGGCAAAAGCTGCAGCCCTACTATGAGCAGGCTGCTGTTTTCTGGAAACAGAGAGCCACTGCAGCAACCGTTGACTGAGATCACGAGCACTGCGTGCTTCGGGGTGCCACTGCGAATGGGGGTGCTGGCGGGGTATACTCGCGATTCCCAAGCATTCCGTGCCCGCAATTAGAAATTCCGGTCGGGCACCACGCTTAAATTCTTTTTCCTCCGATTTTGAGATGACCTGGCAAACACTTTATCCTTTTAATTCGCAGTGGCACGATCTGGGTGGGGTGCAAATGCACTACATCGACGAGGGTGCCTCTAATGGACAGCCGGTGCTGATGGTCCATGGCAATCCCACCTGGTCTTTTTACTGGCGGAATCTAATCCTGCCCTTGCGGGAATCGATGCGGACCATCGCGGTCGATCATGTGGGCTGCGGATTGAGCGACAAACCAACGGCCTACCCTTATCAACTGACAAAGCACACTGATAACCTTGTCCACCTGATTGAGACGCTTGACCTTCACAATATTACGCTTGTGGCGCACGATTGGGGTGGCCCGATCGGGTTGCGTGCCGCGCTAAAATTGCGATCACGATTTGCGCGGATTGTGCTGCTAAACACGGGGGCCTTTCCACCCCCGTTTTTTCCATGGCGGATACGAATTTGTCGCACGCCACTGCTCGGTCGGATTGCTGTCCAATGGTTCAATCTGTTTGCCCGAGCTGCGATTCGGATGGCAGTCTGTGACCACCAGCGGATGACAGCCGCGGTAAAATCGGGCTTGCTATATCCCTACGATAGCTGGTCGCATCGTCGGGCAATTTACGAATTTGTTCGGGATATTCCCGCGCGCCGATCACACCCCAGCCATGCTGCACTGGAAACTTTAGCGGAGCAACTCCCCGAGCTTGCCAACCTGCCGGCCCTGCTGGTGTGGGGCATGCGGGACTGGTGTTTTCGACCAGAGTGCTTAAATCATCTGCGGTTGCTTTTGCCACACGCGGACAGCAAAGAATTGGACGAGGCGGGACACTATGTCATGGAGGACGCGCACGAGGAGGTAGTTGCGGCGATCAGCAAATTTATCCAGAAACACCCTTTGGCTGAAAGCACGTCCACGTGAAATCTCCTGTCTCTATCGGACAAGCCGCAACGCTTGCTTGCCTTTGGGAAGCGACTGCCCCGAAACCGGGAAATGTTCACCCCCAAGCCGCCTTCCACGACACCAGCTATGCCGACTACCTGGCGAGCGCCGTGGCGATTGCGCCGTCGATGCAACAAGCTCACAGGTGTAAATTAGGGAATACCGTCCTTGCATCAGTTGAAGCCACCCGATCACTGGTGGGCCGTAATACAAATCTCGGAACCATACTTCTGCTCGCGCCACTGGCAAGTGTTGACCCGAACACTCCACTACGAACGGGTATCGTCGATGTGCTTGCCGCAATCGATCGCGAGGATGCGGCGCTGGTCTATGCAGCCATCCGCACCGCCCAGCCCGGGGGCATCGGACGGGTCCAAAAGATGGATGTTCATCACAAGCCTCCGGACGACTTGATGGCTGCCATGCGTTTGGCTGCGGACCGCGACTTTGTGGCACGTCAGTATGCGGAAAATTTCGCGACGCTTTTTGACCGCATTGGGCCGAATCTACAAGCGGCAATCGAACAAGGGCTGTCGATTTCCGATGCCATCGTGCACGTGCATCTGCAAACAATGCACGCCTTTCCTGATAGCTTGATCGCCCGCAAATGCGGAATGGAAATCGCTCAGGAGATCGCACGTAGAGCGGGAGTTGTGCTTGCAGCCGGACTCCCAACGACGGATTCCTACCAACACGCTGTTACGAATTTTGATCATTACTTAAGGGATCCGCAGCATCTGCGGAATCCGGGAACGACTGCCGACCTCATGGCTGCCGGTCTATTCATCCTTCTACGAGATGGCATAATCACAGATACCCGCGGGTTTAACAGGAACGCGGACAAGGCGAATCACTCAAAAAGGAAACCCTTGAACATGGAAGACGGCCATGCGTGAGCAATACCACGTGGAGATCACTAAAGACTATCTTGTCTTCAGTGCGGCTCATTTTATCACTTATGCAGGTGATATTTGCGAACGACTCCATGGACACAACTATCGCGTTGCGGTAGAGGTCCATGGGCCGCTTGACGAAAATCATTATGTGGTCGATTTTATTGCGGTTCGTAAAACGCTTGAGCAGATTATACAAGCTTGGGATCACCATATGCTGTTGCCTACCCGGCATCCCGAAATCCGCGTCCTTCATAGCAGCGATACGAGTTACGGTGAGCAGGTTGAAGTCACATTTCGCGATCGCCGTTGGATGTTTCCTCGTGAAGACTGCGTTTTACTCGACATTCCCAACACAACGACAGAATTATTGGCTGAATTGATCGGCAAACAATTACAAGCGGCTATCGAATCAGAGACCTCAGCCCAACCCTCAGAAGTCCGAGTTGCCGTTGATGAGAACCATGGCCAATGGGGTGTCTGGCACTACCGCGAAAACGGTTAGTAAGGCATGGCCTCCAGAGCAAATCCACAAAAAAACCTGTCCCCTCCGAGGAGAGGACAGGTCAAACAGGTCTCCAACTTTTTTGGATTCAATTTTACCGCTAGCGACTCGAGGCACGCCAGCCACCGTGGGAAGAAACGGTGGAGACGACCACAGGTGCCACTTCCAGACCAGCCATACGGTCACCAGAAGGTCCTTCTCCCTCGAGATAGGGCTGATGCCGATCGTCAAGATCTCGCATTGGTTGAATTTCAACTTCAGGCTTAATCTCGACATCGATCTCGGCGCTCGGTTTGTTGGCTTCAATTGCCGAGGGCGAAAGGGTAGGTTGTGGCGTGCTTTGACCCGGCAGGCTTGGTGCTGCGGATTGTGTGCCTACCGTGCCACTCACTGTTGCACAGTTGCCAGTTGCACAGTTGCC
>CEVF01032778.1_pt1 | contig 13133 bp, 17 predicted proteins | sample 356441 | NCBI WGS metagenome assembly CEVF01 (sample SAMEA2622765, study PRJEB7988) | marine metagenome | biome: marine biome (ENVO:00000447); feature: surface water layer (ENVO:00002042); material: "saline water (ENVO:00002010), including plankton (ENVO:xxxxxxxx)" | depth 5 m
GAGCTAGAAAAAGTTTGTGAACATTTTCATATTCCATTTCAAAGTGGTAATAATGAAATCCTAAGATTAATGTCTAGAGGATACTCAATCGAAAAATACAAAGAAATTATTTCAAACATAAGGGCATTAATGCCAAATGCATCAATAACTGCTGATGCGATTGTTGCATTCCCAGGTGAAACTTTATCTCAATTTCAGGATACATTATCTTTAATAAAAGAGATCGGATTTGATTTAGTTAATACGGCAGCTTATTCTCCGAGACCAAATACTCCTGCGGCAAGGTGGGGGAATCAAATCCCCGAGGATATCAAAAAAGAAAGATTGAAAGAACTTAATGAAGTTGTGGAACAAACATCAAGGATGAGAAATTTAAGATATTTAAATACTTATGAAAAAGTGCTAATCGAGGGACTGAACCCAAAAAATAATTTACAATTAATGGGCAGAACAAGGACTAATAGACTGACATTTATGACAGCTTCTGGAGAAAACTCAATATCAAATTTAATTGGAAATGAAGTCAATGTAAGGATTGACGAAGTAAGATCATTTTCTCTTTCAGGTGAAATTTGTAATTAAATAAATTTTGTAAAGATGGGAGAAAGAATTAAAAAATGTATAGGGCTTATTTTTGGAGGTAATTCCAATGAACATTTAATTTCTGTAAAATCAGCTATTTCAATTTTTAATGCATTAAGTTCAGAACCATTAAATAAAATTTATTTAATTAAATGTTTTTACATAAACAAAAATGGATTATGGTTCTCAAATGAAGATTCTATATCAGTATTAAAACACGAATCTTCTATCAAAGAGTTTCAGTCGTTGCATCCTTCTAAAGACTTAAAACTCTTTCCAAATTTTGATTACTGCGGCGTTGATATATGGTTCCCTATCCTACATGGAATCAATGGAGAAGATGGTTCAATTCAAGGTTTTTTGAGAGTCATACAAAAGCCATTTGTAGGGAGTGGGATTCTAGGTTCTGCTCTTGGGATGGACAAAATTATCGCAAAGCAAATATTTTCCCATTTAAAAATACCTCAAGTTAAATATTTACCTATTCAAAATATTAATCTCAGAAGTAAAATCGAAATTGAGAATATTAGCAACAAGATTATTGAAAACTTCGATTTTCCAATATTTATAAAACCAGCTAATTCAGGCTCATCAATTGGCATATCAAAAGTCACGAAAAGATCTCAGATTTCTAATGCCCTAAAAAAAGCATGGGAAATAGATAAACGTATCGTAGTAGAAGAAGGAATTGATGCAAGGGAAATTGAGTGTGGGGTTATTGGTAAATTAGATCTTGAAGCATCCGAAGTTGGGGAAGTTGTTTACGAATCAGATTGGTATGATTTTGAATCAAAATATAAATCCAATAATCAAATTATTATTCCTGCAGAGATAGATTTAAGTATTAAAAAGAAAATACAAGATTTTGCAATAAAAAGTTGCAAAATATTAAACATAAATATTTTCGCAAGAGTAGATTTTTTCTTGAAGAAAGATACAAATGATATTTTTATTAATGAAATTAATACAATTCCAGGTTTTACCAATAAAAGTATGTTTCCGTTACTATGGAAAGCTTCAGGGTTAGAAATTAATCAACTTGTCGCTAAACTAATAGATATTTCTATTGAACTTTAAATTAATAAATGTTACATGGACTTCTCTGGTTACCATTGATTTTTATTTTCACTCTTCTCACTGCACTCGGATGGTTAGAAAGGAGAAGGCAAAATCTTTTTAGAAATTGGGCTAATGGTTCTGAATTATGTAAATTAGATAGCTCTGGGGCTGCCTCTCTTAAAGATGGGAAATTAACTTGGAGCGCCTTTGAAGCAGGGGAATTTAAAGAAAAAGATAGCTTTATTATTAAAAAGCTTGAATTAGTTGAGTTAATGGCGCTTACTTCTGGCGAAGCTCCTCTTACTAATGAGTCTCAAGGTAAATGCAGACTTAGGCTTGTAGGAAGCGGTAGAGAAATGGATGTTCCTTTTTCTGATGCTGATAGAGCGAGGGAATGGATGGATCAGCTAATGGAAAAAGCACGTTGCGACTTGTGATTAAAAATCAAACGAAGAAATCAGTCCCTTCATTTTATTTATTATTAATTGTCATACTTACAACCTCCCTTTTAATTAAAACTTTTCAGAAAATTGATTCAAGTAACATAATTTTGTCAGGCACAAATAATTTTTCAAAACAAGACATTCTTATACACTCGTCTTTAAAATTACCAGAGAGATTAATTTTCATTAAAACTAAATTAATTGAGAGGGAATTATTAGAAAAATTTTCTCTCAAAAATATATCAATAGATAGACAATTATTTCCCTTTGGATTGAAGATTTCTATTCAAACAAGACAACCATTAGCATATGCAGAGAGAAAAAATGATGGAATAGTTAATAATGGATATACTGACATAGATGGCTATTTTATACCTTTAGAATTTGCTGAAATTGGAAAAGAAAAATATACAATCAAAATAATTGGTTGGGATAAAGATTTCCAAAATCAAATTTCAAAAATTCTAAAATTTTATTATCAAAATGATAATAATCTTGAATCAATCAAGATAAGTCAGGAAGGTTTTATCGAATTAAGAGAAAAAAAATTAAATAAAATTATTCTTGGCTATAGACCAAACATAATTAAAATTAAAAAGCAATTGAATATTATCAAAGAGATGAAAATACAATTAGATGATAATGAAATCCTAAAAAATTTAGATATTGTAAATCTCACCGACCCAGCATATCCAGAAATAAAAGTGTTCAAACCCTAATATTTGTTATTTTTTTTTTAAGTTGCTTTCTTTAAAATCCTAATAACATCAAGGTGTTTTGAAATAAAACCTTTAATTTTGAAAAAAATTATTTAAGGACTTTCGTCAATAAATCCCTACAGATGACCTGAGTGAGTTCATAATGCACCAAAGGACTTAAATTTTGTTGAATAGCGATGAGCTTCGGAAACAATCCAAACTTTAACCAATCAGGTGAAATACTACCTAGCCAAAATGCCAAAATCGAAGTTATTGGTGTTGGAGGAGGTGGGAGTAATGCTGTTAACAGAATGATTAATAGTGATCTTGAGGGTGTTTCATTCAGAGTTCTAAATACTGATGCACAAGCGCTCTTACAATCTTCTGCTCAGCAAAGAGTTCAATTAGGTCAGAATCTGACAAGAGGTTTAGGAGCTGGAGGAAATCCTAGTATTGGCCAAAAAGCTGCTGAGGAATCACGAGAAGAACTTCAACAATCTTTAGAAGGAGCAGATCTAGTATTTATTGCAGCAGGAATGGGAGGCGGAACAGGTACAGGGGCAGCACCAGTTGTTGCTGAAGTAGCTAAACAAAGTGGGGCATTAACAGTTGGGATTGTAACTAAGCCTTTTTCTTTTGAAGGAAAACGAAGAATGCGTCAAGCAGAAGAAGGTATATCAAGATTATCTGAAAACGTTGATACTTTGATTGTTATTCCTAACGATCGTTTAAAAGACGTTATTTCAGGAGCTCCTCTTCAAGAAGCTTTTCGAAATGCTGATGATGTCTTGAGAATGGGAGTGAAAGGAATTAGTGATATTATTACATGTCCGGGGCTAGTTAATGTTGATTTCGCAGATGTCAGGTCTGTTATGACTGAGGCGGGCACTGCACTTCTTGGCATTGGCATAGGCTCAGGTAGGGCCAGAGCGCAAGAAGCCGCTCAAGCTGCCATGAATAGCCCATTACTAGAAGCTGCAAGAATAAATGGTGCGAAAGGTTGTGTTATCAATATTACTGGTGGATTAGATATGACTCTAGAAGATATGACATCAGCATCTGAAGTAATTTACGAAGTAGTTGACCCAGAAGCTAATATCATAGTCGGGGCAGTAGTTGATGAATCAATGGAAGGCGAAATTCAAGTAACAGTGATTGCAACAGGTTTTGATCTTCAACAACCAAATAAATCTCAGAGATTAAAGAGTAGGTTATCAAGTCCATTACCATATAATATTTCTGAAAACAAAGATAATTCTACCAATATTCCTGAATTTCTTAGATTAAGGCAAAATAGAAAAGATGAAAATTAATCTACCTTAATTGTGTGACTCGGTTATTTCGCCTGCCTCAAGCATCCCATGTGGCTGCTACTTTCCAGTCCTGACCAGTTTTAGGCGTTAAAACCGCGAAAGGCCGAGTCAAAATTATAATAGCAACTTTTTAATAAAACGTTAAACATTGTTATGCTACCTACAGAACTCGTTAAGTATAAAATTAACCGAATTAAGATCGTCTCATTAACGGCTTGGGATTCAATCACAGGATCTTTAGCTGAATCTGCTGGTGCAGACATTGTATTAATTGGGGATTCTTTAGCAATGGTTACACTCGGACATAAAACAACTTTACCTGTAACTGTAGAAGAAATGATAGATCACACAAACTCAGTTTGTAGAGGCTTCGAAAAAGTTCCAACAGATCAGCCTTTAGTAATTTGCGATATGCCCTTTCTAAGTTACCAATGTGGAGAAGATAATGCAGTTGAGCATGCAGGAAAAATTATTAAAGAAACTCCTGCTAGAGGAGTTAAACTTGAAGGAGCCGAACCAGAAATACTTAAAGTTATTTCAAGATTAATAAGAATGGGGATCCCAGTTATGGGGCATTTGGGATTAACTCCACAATCCATCCTAAATCAAGGATTAAAAAAACAAGGTGAAAATATATTAGGTCAAAAAAAGATAAAAAATGATTCCAAAATGTTAGAGAAAGTTGGTTGTTTCTCATTAGTTTTAGAACATATCCCCGATTTATTAGCAAAAGAGATTACAGAAGATTTAGCAATCCCTACTATTGGGATTGGAGCTGGTAAGTTTTGTGATGGCCAAATTAGAGTAACGGCAGATCTACTTGGTTTAAGTACCAATCAACCTCCTTTCTGTCAGCCATTGATTAATGGTAAGGAGATTTTTGCGCACAAATTACAAGAGTGGGTCAATAATGAAAAGAATAGTTAACTATACTCTTTCATATCAAAATTCTAATTGACTAAAAATCCAGTATTAACCATTGTTTTATTAATTTAATTAAGGATTAATAGATTTGTCTTTTAGTAAGTGATAACTATGGCATTCAAGTTGGATTTTAATAATTATTAAAACATTTGCTATTAAATGTTCGATTATTTTTTGAGCCTTTTAATATCCAATATTAACTGTTATTTATGATATCTAATAATTCATGATTAATTTATTGATATTTTATTAAATCCGCTTCGTTATGTATATTATTTCCTTTATTGTGACCAACTGCTCGGATAACTTTAGCCATAAGCTTCAAAGGTAGAAATGCAGTTAAAGCCATATCTTCAGCTATTATTATCTAAAGAAATTTATATGTTTTAAAACTATTTACATAGGGTTATCAAAAAAATGTTTTAAAGCGCTTTTTGTAGATTGATCATTATTCAGTTATATACATAAGAATTTGCTTTCCCCCTTAAAATTAAATTTTTGCAATGACAGCTATCAAAACCTTTAATATGGATAATCGCAACGATAACTATTAACTGGGCTAAAGCAAAAAGATATTATTAATTATTAATTATTAAGCTTAATTTATTTGATCCCACCATCTAAACATAGATATAAGGATTTGATTACTAAGTTCCATTCCCTTTGGATCGCTTAAAAAATATCTATCACCTGCTTGACATAAAAGTCCACATTCAATATATTTATTCCACATCTGAAGCAACTTAAAGAGATAAATTTTAGATTTTTCTGAATCCCAACCATGCTCATAAAATAATTCTTTAATATTTATTCCTTCTCTCAATCTTAAACCCAACATTATTTTCTCATCTAAATCCAAACATTTGTTTGGAATTTGAATCAAACTTTCTTCAATTTTTCCATTCTCCTGAGTTAGCGCCCATTTTTTGTACTCCTCGCTACCTCTTGGTCTTGTAAATTGAATTCCCCATGGAGAACTTGTTGAACCTTGTCCAAAACTCCACCAACCCGATCCTTTCCAATAGACCCTATTATGACGAGATTGATGACCAGGAATGGAATAATTTGAAATTTCATATCTCAAATAACCTGATTTTTTAAACATTAAACTGGTTAGCACACTATTCTCGAATGATTGCTCCTCATCAGGAACATTTAATTTTCCAAGATCCTTTAGTTTCTGGAATAAAGTCCCCTCTTCAATGTTTAAATCATAAATTGATACATGAGGAGGTTTATATAAAAAAGTATTTTCTAAATCATTTTTCCAGATATTAAAGTTACTTTTTGGCAGATTTTGAATTAAATCTAAACTCCAGCTTCGTATAAGATTTTTATTTTTTGCCTCATAAAGCCATGAACAAGATTGTTTCACATCATCATAAGTATGTCTTCTCCCTGCATTTTTAAGAACAATATTATTAAAGCTTTGTGCACCTAGGCTAAATCTATTAACACCAGCATTAACGAAACCATATAAATCATTTTGATTAAAACTTGCTGGATCTACCTCCATCGTAATTTCGGCTCCATTATCGATACCATAATGATTCTTAAAAGTATTAATTAAATCAGTTATTTGAAGGGGATTAAGTATTGATGGCGTTCCTCCGCCTATATATATTGTGGATAGTGAAGATTTGTGTTGTATTGATAATATTTCTCTTTTTAAGAAGTATAAATATTCATTTATAGTTTGACTGTTTTTGCCACTAATACTATCTACTTCATCTCCAATAGGAACTACTGAAAAATCACAATAAAAACATCTTCTGTGACAAAAAGGTATATGGACATAAGCACTCTTAGGTATCTTATTCATTGCTTAATTTTGAAAAAAAATCATAAGGAGATCTTAATAAACACTTTAAAAAATAAAATTTTTATTTACTCAATTAGTAAACACTAGTACATTAGGTTTATGACAGATATTTTAGTAATTATTTTATTTGTGTTGTCTGGGGCTGCATCAGGGTGGCTCGGTGTTGATCTTTTACCAGTTGATAGCCTCAAAGAAGTATCCAATATAGAGGGTTTTAGAATTGTTTTAGGGATAATCGGTTCATTTATTGGATTAGCAGCAGGGTTTGTATTTTTGCAACTTAGAAAAACATTTTTAGATCAGATAAGAACGATGCCTACTGACTTACTAATTAGTAGATCAGTAGGCTTAATATTAGGTCTACTAGTTGCCAATCTTCTTCTTGCACCAATTTTATTAATCCCGTTCCCTCGAGAGGTATTCTTTGCGAAGCCATTAGCAGCAATATTAAGTAATATATTTTTTGGAGTTCTAGGTTATAAATTAGCTGATACTCATGGCCGGACATTATTAAGACTATTTAATCCAAATAATGCAGACGCATATCTAGTGAATGAAGGGATTTTACCTGCTGCCAGTCCAAAAATTCTTGATACAAGCGTAATTATTGATGGACGTATAAACGGACTACTCAATTGTGGTTTACTTGAGGGACAAATTATTGTTGCTCAGAGCGTGATAGATGAACTACAAACACTGGCAGACTCAAGCAGTAATGAAAAAAGATCTAAAGGAAGAAGAGGTTTAAAGTTACTCAAAGAACTAAGAGATATATACGGAAGAAGATTAGTAATCAATCCAACAAAGTATGAGGGTGATGGAACTGATGAAAAGCTTCTCCAAATAACTCAAGATATGGCAGGAACTTTAATAACAGCTGACTATAATCTTTCACAAGTAGCTGAAGTAAAAGAATTAAAAGTATTAAATTTAAGCGATTTAGTAATTGCTCTTAGACCAGAGGTTCAACCAGGAGAATCATTAAATATAAAAATAGTAAGAGAAGGGAAAGAAAAAATGCAAGGCATTGGATATTTAGATGATGGCACTATGGTTGTGGTTGAAGAGGCTAAACAATTTGTAGGATCTAGACTAAACATTGTAATTACTGGTGCCTTACAAACTCCAACAGGAAGAATGGTCTTTGGAAAACTAATTAATGATCCTGAGTCAAACAAATCTTTTAAATCTTCAGCAACTCAGGGGTAACTATAGCTAGAATCATTCTAGGAATTAATTTTTAAAAAAATATGACGGTATCTGCCCCATATTACGGTGAAAGTTCAGTCATGAGGACACCACCCCCTGATCTTCCATCGCTTCTTTTAAAGGAGAGGATTGTATATCTAGGTTTACCTTTGTTTTCTGATGATGACGCAAAAAGACAACTAGGAATGGATGTAACTGAATTAATCATTGCTCAGCTTTTATATTTAGAGTTTGATAATCCTGACAAGCCGATTTTCTTCTATATCAATTCAACAGGCACAAGCTGGTATACAGGGGATGCAGTTGGATTTGAAACAGAAGCTTTTGCTATCTGTGACACCATAAGTTACATTAAACCACCAGTTCACACGATATGTATAGGGCAAGCAATGGGAACAGCCGCTGTTATACTTTCTGCAGGGACAAAAGGACAAAGAGCGGCCTTACCTCATGCATCAATAGTTTTACATCAACCCATTAGTGGTGCGCGAGGCCAAGCTACAGATATACAAATCAGAGCTGAGGAAGTTTTAAAGAATAAAAGATCTATGCTAGAGATCCTGTCTGCAAACACAGGTAAAAGTATTGAAGAATTATCTAAAGATTCAGACAGGATGAGTTATTTAAACCCAGAACAAGCCATTGAATATGGTGTTATAGATAGAATACTAACAAGCCAAAAAGATTTACCTACAAACCCTTAACAATCAATTTTTTATTATGCCAATCGGAACTCCAAGCGTGCCCTACAGACTTCCCGGAAGTCAATACGAAAGGTGGGTAGACATATATACCAGATTAGGAGTTGAAAGGATTCTATTCCTTGGACAAGAAGTAAATGATGGAATCGCCAACAGTTTAGTTGCTCAAATGCTTTATCTTGATTCAGATGATAATACGAAGCCAATTTACTTATATATAAATAGCCCAGGTGGTTCAGTTACTGCTGGTTTAGCTATTTATGACACAATTAAATACGTAAAAAGTGATGTAGTAACTATTTGTGTGGGACTTGCAGCCTCTATGGGAGCATTTTTGCTTGCTGCAGGTACAAAGGGTAAAAGAGTTGCTTTACCTCATAGTCGAATAATGATTCATCAGCCTCTTGGAGGCACTTCACAACGGCAAGCGAGTGATATAGAAATTGAAGCCAAAGAAATACTAAGGATCAAAGATATGCTGAATAGATCAATGGCCGATATGACTGATCAAACATTTGAAAAAATTGAAAAAGATACAGATAGAGACTATTTCTTAAGCGCAGAAGAAGCAAAAGATTATGGACTAATCGATCGTGTTATCTCTCATCCAAGTGAAGCAAATTAGTTGTTTGGCAGTCAATTTATTTTTATAAAATTTTTATATATATATTTAAAGTGTTTATTTTGACTAATAAATACTAAAATAATTATTATCAAAAATTAAAGAATTTATTACAAATGACCCAACTTTTTTATGACTCTGATGCTGATCTAACTCTTTTAAAAAATAAAACAATAGCAATAATTGGATATGGCTCTCAAGGTCACGCTCATGCATTAAATTTAAAAGATAGTGGAATGGACGTAATTGTTGGTCTATACAAAGGAAGTAAATCTGAAAATAAGGCGATAAATGATGGATTAGAAGTGTTCGAAGTATCAGATGCATGTGAAAAAGCTGATTGGATTATGGTACTTCTGCCTGATGAATTTCAAAGAGATGTCTATAAAAAAGAAATAGAGCCAAATCTTAAACAAGGAAAAGTTCTAAGTTTTGCGCATGGATTTAATATAAGATTTGGACTTATTAAACCACCTGAATTTGTTGATGTAGTAATGATCGCACCAAAAGGGCCAGGACATACAGTGCGATGGGAATATCAGAATGGTCAAGGTGTTCCTGCACTTTTTGCAGTAGAACAGGATCATAGTGGAAATGCTAGATCCTTAGCAATGGCATATGCGAAAGGGATAGGAGGAACCAGAGCTGGAATTCTAGAAACTAATTTCAAAGAAGAGACGGAAACTGATCTGTTTGGTGAACAGGCTGTGTTATGTGGAGGATTAGCAGAACTAGTAAAAGCAGGGTTTGAAACTCTTGTTGATGCCGGTTATCAGCCTGAACTGGCTTATTTCGAATGCCTACATGAAGTTAAATTAATAGTAGATCTTATGGTCAAAGGAGGTCTCTCCCAGATGCGAGATTCAATCTCTAATACAGCGGAATATGGAGATTATGTAAGTGGGAAAAGACTTATTAACGAAGATACAAGAAAAGAAATGAAAAATATTCTAGAAGATATTCAACAGGGTATTTTTGCTAAGAATTTTGTTGATGAATGTGATGCAGGTAAACCATTAATGAATAAATTAAGAAATGAAAATTCAAATCATCAAATAGAAAAAGTTGGGAAAGGTCTTCGTGCGATGTTCAGTTGGCTCAGATAGATATTTATTTTCTAATAATTTGTGCAATATCTCTTGATTTATTAATTGGGGATCCACAATTACTGATACACCCGGTAGAAATAATTGGGTTTTATATAAAGAATTTAACTAATTTTTTTATTTTTCATTTAAAACAGAAAGAGAGTCTATTTTTAGCAGGTTTATTTATAACTATTTCAACTCTTTTATTTAGTTATTTAAGCGGCAAATTTATAGAACTCTTATATTTAAATTCTGAGGGCAATATTTTTTTTGGAATAATTTTTGTTATTAGTTTATCGAGTTGTTTAGCTACTAAGAATTTAATTTCAAGCATAAAAGAAATTATTAGTCTGATAAAAGAAGAAGATAACTTTAGTAATTTAAAACCAATACTAATTAAAAAAGTACAGAGATTAGTTAGCAGAGATGTAAGTTCATCCTCATTTGAGGATCTTTTAAGATCTACTACAGAAAGTTTGACTGAAAATTCCGTTGATGGAATATTTGGACCAATGTTCTGGATTCTCATAGGTGGTTTATTAATTAAATTATCACCAAATTTGCCAGGGCCTTTATCTTTGGGATTTTCATATAAAGCTTTAAGCACTCTTGATTCAATGATTGGATACAAATATGATTCCCTCAGATATCTTGGATTTGTCAGCGCAAAGTTAGAGGATTTTGCAACGTATATACCTTGCAGAATTGTTGCTATAACATTACCTTTTGTTAGCAATAAGTATTTACAATTTCTTGATTTGATAAGGTATTCCTTTTATGACGGCAAAAAATATTCATCTCCAAATTCTGGAATTTCAGAGGCAATTTTTGCTTATATTGTTAATATTCAACTTGGCGGAGAAAATATTTATCAAGGGGAAAAAGAATTTAAGCCAATCATTAATGCTTGTGGTAACAAATGTAATGTAAAATCAATGGAAAAAATATGTCTATTAATCATGAGACTAAAAATAGTATGGATATTTATTTTTACCTTAATATATTTTGTTAATTAGAAGTTTTACCAACTTATTTTTTTTTAATTATCATATTAGTAGATTAAATTAATTATGGAAAATAAAACAGAGGAAAACTTAAATGATGATGATGAATTAAATCCATCTATAAAACTTGATCAAGAATTTCCTAAATGGATTGATAATAAGGGCGACAATGTCGAAAACGTTTTTGGTTTTAATCCAAGCGCTGAACTTGTAAACGGTAGAGCAGCTATGATTGGATTTTTAATGTTAATCTTAACTGAATTAGTCTTTCAAGGTCGACCAGTTACATCAGCAATCTTTGGAATTAATTAAGAAGATATGACACAAAACACACAAAAGTTTAAGATCATTTTATATATCTCAGTATGGGTAATAATTTGGGGATCAATAGCTTCCTTAATAGATTTCCCCTTACTAAAAAATGGAGTTTATAGCGAAGGAGCATTAGGTCAATATTTAACTTTTTCAATAACAGCAATATTATCTATATTAGGTGCAAAACAAATTTTTAAAAAATTGAATTTATAAAAATCTGTACCTAAATCTCTTTATTATTTTTGCAGGATCTGAATTAACTTGTTTTTGAAATAAAATCCATTGATGAGTTTCAGTATCATGATCACAACCATATTCTTGTGGATTTTCAGAATAAATAGCTAATAAGGAATGACAAGATTGATCAGCTTCGAAGGCAGAAGGAATAGCTAAAAACCAATAACATAAAATTAAACTAAAAACCAAAGAAATAAATCCTAGGAATATTGAATAAATTGATTTCATAAATTCATCTTACACAGGTTAACAAGGTTTCAATATATCATTTGAAAGACCTTTTTTAAATGAAAGAGATTATCTTCCAACGTTAAATATAAAATCATGAAATTGCTGATTTTTAAAAAATAGAAATATGCCTAAAACAAAAATTAAATTCAAGCTTAAAACTACTGTTGCAAATATATTTATTTGTTTTTTCCCTGGGAGGGTATAAGTGAATTTTTTCTCTGCAAGAATTTTGGCGAGACCTTTTTTAGAATTTTCATCCTCACTTTTGATATCTTCTCTCTTTGAATTTTCAGAAAAACCTTTTACCATTGAAATTTGATTAGGGACTAAATGTTATTTTATTTTATTTAATATATTGAAAAATTAACAATTTTTTATTACATTTGAGATTATTTGATTAGAAGAGTATTTTTTGCTTTCTCTAAAATAAAATTTATTTATTAAATGAGTTTGGGCACCCAATATACTTGTCTGACATTTAAAGTTTTTATTTTTATATTCCTCTAATTGAATTTTTTCTAATTGTAGTATTAATTTTTGACATCTAAAGAATCCAACATCACTCAAACAATCCCTTAATTTATCTATATATCCTAGCTTTTCAGGAAAAGATTCAGCCCTTAATCCATTAAAAAAGGTTAAACAAAATAGTAATTTACATAAAGTAAATAGTTTTAGAATTAAATAAGGAGACACTTTCTGAGGATTTTTCGTATTAGAGATTAAGTATCTTGTATAAGAAATCATTTCAATATAAAAAAGGGGCTCAAGAAGAGCACCCTTTAAAAGATAAATTAAGCACTTAAAGATCTTAGCCTTGAACTCTATCTTTAAAAAGTTTTCCTGCTGAAAATGTAGGTACTCTTTTAGCTGGAATTGCTATTT
>CEVF01154689.1_pt1 | contig 13100 bp, 11 predicted proteins | sample 356441 | NCBI WGS metagenome assembly CEVF01 (sample SAMEA2622765, study PRJEB7988) | marine metagenome | biome: marine biome (ENVO:00000447); feature: surface water layer (ENVO:00002042); material: "saline water (ENVO:00002010), including plankton (ENVO:xxxxxxxx)" | depth 5 m
TCAAACCCCCGTTATTTTCAACTTACACACTTATTGGGATAGTGTCTAGAATTGTTCAAGTAGCATTTTAAAAGAATACTCTTTTAATTGTGTTTGTTAATCTGCAACCACTATAAATCTTCTGAATATAAGTTCTTCAATTAGTCTTTTAGTAATGGAAAGAAGCTCTTTTTTTTCTCCCTCATTAATGACATCAAAAATATCTGTAAATTTTTTAAATGCATTCTCTACTATTTCAGGGTTTTCAAAAAGTTGAATCAAAAAGAACTGATATTCTGTTATAGGAAATTCAAAGATATTACTGTCAAATAAAGTATCAAAAGTCCCTGTTTTTTCGAGAACAAAGAAGTGGTTGTCAACTTCTGAAGTCAGTACCGATTTTAAGTCATACGGTCTTTGAAAAGGATCTCTTTCAAACCATTTCCATTTTGATTGATAGAGATATATCAAAGGGTTTTTAACAAGTGTTTCTTTAAATAATTGTGTAAAGCTCATCGTTAATAGCTTTTCTCTTATTACGTTAGAAACTGCCTCTTGGTTTAAGATACTTTTGATTTCGCTTTCTGATCCTCTCAAATTTAATTTATCTCTTTCGATGGAATAAATTTCCCAAATTCTATCATGATAAACATTTTTTGAAGAAAGTATAAGTTGATTGAGTTGTGTTGTCAAGCGAATTAAATCCTCATAATTGTTAATTTTTTTAAAGTTTAATGATTTATCAAAACCAATCCTGATTAGGTTGCCCACAGTGATGGTTCTGCCAAAATGTTTATTTACTATGGTCATTCTTAATTATTGACATGATAATACTATGAAACTCCGGATATTCCAATAAAAGCTGATGTTCTAATTCTCTACAATATTCAGGGAAATACTTTGAAAAGGCATATAGATGGACATACTTCTTTTTGCGATATTTATTCATAAAATTCACCAAGTCCATTGATTTTTTTTCTTCTTCCTCAAATACATGTTGGATTCTGATTCCTTTTTTACGTGCCATGACACTATACAAGTATTGTTCATATATAATTGCATACAGCGATCCTTTGATTGATTGATTGATTTTGTCAAGTTGAGAATCTATAAAACCAAATGCCTCCTTTGTATATTCTTTGAAAAATGCAAAATCATTTCCTCCAATGATACCAGCATTACTTGAATTAAACCTATGATATTTCTTTAAATCATCTTCCAAAAAAGTTGGGATTTTGATATTGTTTTTTTTTAGATAATTAAATGCAAAATTGTAATCCCTTTCATCATCATCGATGTGTTGGGCAACCAAAGGGGCATTTTCAACAGCGTTGCTGAATCTTTCCCATATAAATACATCGTTATCCACATGTATAAAGGGTTCATTTTGTATGCTATAAGTATATAACTTTCCAATAGCCCATAATTGTTCAGGGTATTTGTTTAAACAGTCCAAGTCAATTCTTACAGTCTTATAGGGTAGTTGTAGTTTGTCTATTAAGAGATTTTTTCCAGCAATATCAGTGACCAACTCGATATTAGGGTAAAACTTTTTGAGTGTTAAACAACTTAATGCCCAACTCATATATTCATATTTTTTATCACGCCACCCACCAAAAGCTTTTTCATTTGAACTTTTGTTGTAGAGTATGGATGGTTTGGACCAATAGCTGTGCACTATTTTCATTTTTTACGTAATTATTTAGGTGGAGAAAATAGATTGAGTGGTAGAATAAACATTTTTTTGTTAAATATTCGCTATATACAATTTTTTAATTTAAATTGTCAGTAAATTCTTAATTTTTAATTCTAAAAAGTTTAAATTATGAAAAAAAAGAAAAGTTTAAGTTTGACCTTAAACAAAAAAAAGGTTAGCGAACTAAGTATTGCAAGTCAACAAAAACTTATGGGAGGTGCCAGTTATGGAAGTGGATCGTATTGTCAATGTCCTACACCATACTGTACCCAAACTCAATCCCTTTCATGTTCGGGAGATGCATGCGGATAGAAAATCCTGATTATTGAATTTAAAGTATGAAATACTTGGAAGATCGTTTATTATTATAAATGGTCTTTTTTTCTTTTTAATATTGAGTTTAATTTTAAGTATTCATAAGAACAAACAAATATGTAAGAATACTTTCAGGAATATTTTAATGCAAATGCGCTCTTATAATATCTATATAAAAAATCATACACTACCATTTCATTGAGTCTATTCTTTGATTTAAATAAGCGGTTCATAAGCATGTGTGTGTAACTCTCCATAAGATTATTTATTTCTAACTGAAGTTTTCTATCTGCATGGAGATATAATATTTGCTCAGCTAATGGTTTTATTGCCTTTCCCTTGGTATTTAAAATTTTCAAAATAGGTTCGTATGATGGGTGACTCTTTCTAGTAAAAGTCACAAAAGACTCAATTTTTTCCCTTTCTTTTCTGTACTTATCGTCCAATTGTTTTTTAAGAAACCTAGTCATTCCAAACTCTTTGCCAAATCCAGTTTTGAGATGACTCAACAATTCTAATTTTTCTTCAATTGAATAATTAAAAGAACTTAAAAGATGATCAATTGAACGTAGACCAAATAACCAGCGTAACTGTTCCCCTTCACTTCCTTCAATTAAATCTAAAAATTTTACAATTGAATTGCTATCATGATAAAAAAGTGTTTCTGAAAGCTCCATTGTTTGCAATCCATAACGTTCCAACTCACGTTTGTATGTGTCAATTTCTATTTTCCATATTAAATCTTGTTCAATAAAATCATTTAGATGCCCATAGAGTATAGATATTACCTCATTGATATTTTTTGGATTATTAATTAAGAACCGCACCCTAATATGATGATTAGGGTCTGCGTATCGAATAAAAAACCACTTTTCAATAACCCTTTTTTTTATCAATTTTATAGATATCGGCATTATTATCTCGGTAAGAACTTTATCTGATGTTTTATGGCCAGTATAAATTTTATAGTATAACCACTCGCTACCCACAATAAAAGTTCGAGTTACTCTTTTAGTCATTGCTTTTCTCTTTTAAGGAATTCATTTTTTTGTCATTATAAACAGACACTATAATCTGGTGTGTATAATATCCGGTTTCTGATTTAACAATGCCATCATCAGAAAACAAAAATTCTGAAAGTATAAACTGTGTTTTATTCTTAACTTCATCCAGCAATATCTGAACTGAGGTCATATTGGAAAAGTTGATTAAAAGCTCTTTGTCGTCTTCAATCGATAGTACAAATTGAGGAATGTTGAATTTTTTTCGCAATTGGTCAACCTCTTTTTTTAAATTTGAATCTTCTTTTTTTTGCAGTAAATTATTTATGTCTTCTTTTTTGAGCTTCCATTTGGCCCGATGCAATATCAAATTTTCGAACTCTACTCTTGGAATAAAACTTCGATTATTTCCTAAATAGTCAAAATCGAAATAAATACCTGTCCTTTGGTTTTGTGTCTGCATATCACATAGAAATTGATAAATAGGCAAGGTACTTCTATAGTAGTTATGGGCGTTGGTTAGGCGAGGTATAACTTCTTTGTCAAGTTTTTTTGAACGCAGGTATATTCTATTATTTTTAATAGAAATAAACAAATCTTCCAAAGAGATTTGATGTTTGGTTATACTATTAGATTTTGCCAAATAAGGTATTTCGTATTGTCTGAACGAAGGACGCATTAAAATGTTTCCAACTCTGGCCTCTGGTAAATGTACAATTTCGGCTAATATTTTGTTAGGATTCATTTTTGATTCTAAATCAGTAATTTTCTGTGTGAACTTACTCAACTTTTTATCTGCATGGCAGAACCTACCTATTAGATTTGCGGCACTGGACCCACTTATGCCTGGAAATAATATTTTTTTCTGACCATCTTCAATTATTATTTTAATCATTCCTGAAAGAGTATCGGGAAGATCCTCCCAATTAGAAGGAAATCCTTCAAAATCTTTTTCCGTAAGCTTTATTTTTTGACTACCATTTTTGTCACAGGAGATTAACTTTTCCTCCAGAATTCTATTAATACTATTTTGACTAATTGTAGTTTTTTCATAGGGGTCATCTTGAACGGGTAAATGTATGTCATCTATTAAGGGGTTAAAGTCTCCAGTACCTCCATTTTGGATATAACCAATCCCCGTTTCAACATCTAATACTTTTGAGAGCTGCATTTCTCTTTCTTCATACCGTTCAAAGAAAGAATCTTTAAACTTGGAAAGGTTGTTTTCTGTTTTTGGTAATGTAAGTTTATTCATTAAATCCATCCCTTTTTTTATGGATGTCATAATGTCAACAGACAATTTATTTTCTTTTGGTTTTAATTCTAAATCAGTTTGAAATAGAAATTTTAAGTCAAATGAGGTAGAGTGTTTCTTGATCTTATCACTAAGAGAAATGTAGGTTTTAGGTGTATTTCCTAAATGTTGATCTAAACCATCTAGTTGTTTTTGTACATTACTTAAAAATTGAATTTCTTCTTTCGCGTTAGTTATCTTTTTCAAAATTTTCAGAATTTGAAACATAAACTCCGGACCACATACAGAAGGTTCTAACTCACTTACTAACAATTGGCTTTCCAACAATTCATTAATAAAATTTTTCGCATCTGTTTGGGCAATATTATCTTCAACAAGTAAATTGATAAGATTCTCGATATTAGCTCCGTTCGTTGCTCTTTCAAGTATTTTTTGTAGATATTCAGAATTATCAACTTCAATTACTTGATGATGTCGTATACTATTCACATAGTAATATTCAACATACCTCAATTGATTTCCAGTCAAATAAATACTGGAATTTGGGAAAAATAATAATTCATCACGGATTTCTTTTTTTTTCGATATCTCTTGAGACAATGCAACAAGATAATTCATATCTAAGCGAGTGTGTCTTTTATTTAGTCTGGGATTTGAATTCTTGATAGATGTGAAATTGTCGAAATCTCCAAGACAGCAACCTGCAAAAAGTCCAAATGGGGTGCAACGGGTAGACATTCTTGTTAAATATTTTAAAAGAGAAAGGCGTACTCTATTTTCCTTTTTCTTGTCAAGTTTACCTTTTGTCCATTTTTCCAGTTCATGATAAAGTGTCGGTGAGGCTAAGTAACAGGATTCTTTAACAAGTGGATCATTATATGCTTTTTTTAAAGTATCATTTGAAATAAATTCCTTTTCCGTCAGTTTCAAAAAGAAATCAAAGTCTAATAGAGGGGTTCTTAAAACAAAATTTGAGAAAAGATTGTACGGATTATAATTGTGCTTCATAGTTTATTAACTTATCAAAAGGCATTCATCCCAATCATTTGGTTCAGAGGAAAGAAAATCAATGATTACCAAACCTATACCGGCTATACCTTCTAATAAGGTTAACTCAGAAGACCAACTATTTTTTGAGGGGTACCAATGTTTGTAACCTGCATAGCCATCTTTGTGAATGGCCTTTTCGATGCCGTCTTCAATCCAAAAATCAAATGATTTTTTAAATAAATTCTTTTTGCTTTCTTGAAACAATCTTTGGTAAATTAGGGCATTTCCATAAGAGCCATGGCAAATCCCCGCATCGTTGACCAAAGTCTGGCTTGGTAGTTTTCTAGTTGTAGTGTGATATAAAATTTCTAAGGTATGAAGCTGTAATTGTCTATCTGCAATTGATGTAGCCGCACGTAATAGAGAAATGCCGATTCCTAAGTCGCCATAACACCATGCAACTCTTCCATTATATTCAAGGGCTTTATTATTTTCTATCCAACTAGGAAATAATGCCGTTTTTCTTGCGTTTTTATTTTCAAAGCTGAGAATAAAGTTAATACCTCCCTGAATAAGTCTTCTTGTTTCTTTTCTTTCAATACCTATTTCATATATACGTGATAGATAATTGAGTATACTAGAGATTCCATGGGAAAGAGATAAGTTAAACCCTTTATTCCTTTTTTCTATATCCAGTATTGACTCCCATTTTATTATCCCCTCTTTTGATATTGACAAGTTTTTTAGACTACTGACAGACTCTAAGAGATATGATTGATAACGATTTTTTAAATCTATGTTTTCTGTGCTCCTATATCTACATAAAAAGTAGAACCCATAGCCCAAAGCTCCATGCAAGAAGTCATAATTACCATTACTAAAATCAGAAATCATATGGTCATACAAGTATTGATCAAAATGTGAAAGTAGATTGTCACAATCTACATCAATAAAATCTCTGTTATCCAAATGTTGAATGGTCCAACCCAAACCCGCAATACCACTAGAGAAGGTGGGGGTTGAATATCCTGAGTTTATTTTTTCAATACTATAAGAGAGCATTTTGGATCCAAAATCCCCATATTCATCAACATCAAGATATTTTGAGTAATAATATTGAAAAAGCGCAAGTCCCGAAATTCCAGCAATAACCCCGACTTCTGTTAAATCTTTATATTGATTTTGGACGATGTGGTTTATTTCGCGAAGTTTCTTTTGAAAGAAAGGAGTATTTTTCATAACATAAATAAACGTAAAAACTTTTTTATATGTAAAAACATAAAATTCTCTTTTAGAATAAAGAATTTACTTAATGTTTGAAATTATTAAATATTTCTTTAAGGTTTTTGATAAATATGGGAAATTCTTAACAAACCATTCAGCGGACTCACTATTTCTTGGTACTTTGGAATTGTGACCTCCTCCCATATTTAGGTGCCGGTCATAACGAGAGAATTCTGACCAATACAAATTTGATAGGGTTTAATCCGCAAACCCGAACCCTATGATAAACTTAAAAAAACTGTATTTTACAATTTTTAGAAATTTTGGCAGTTGAACTAATTTTTTTCTTTTTCTACCTTTCAGTGCGACTCCTAGTTGGTAAAAATAGTGTTGAAGAGTATACAAATAGTATCAGTACATGCAAGGTTACCACTCATAAAAACCATATATTAAATATTGTTAGCATCTTTTGAGGAAGTATTTCATTGGTTTTTTACTTTTCCTAATCCTCTACTTTGAATCGTTTTTGCCTTTTGTTGAATCCGTTTCGATGTCAAAAGTGATTGGCAATGAAAATCAAGGTTCTTCTTCCTTGGGTTATAAATTTTCTGATGCTTTTAGTTGAAGTCAGCTTTTTGTATGCTTGCGCGTTTGTGTTGATAAATATGAGAAATAATGCAAGTGCAAATAGTCTTTTATGTAAGTCAATTTATGACTATTTCTTTGAGCGACAAGAATTGTCCAATCGAACTTTATTACAAAAATATTGGTTTGTTATTATTAATAGTTTTGAATGTAAGCTAGTCAAAAAATGACACTTTCTTTCAGTCATCATTAACAACAATCAATAAAAAACCCAATGAACACTAGTCTAATTTCAATAATTTCTATAGTTTTTGTACTTTAAGATAATCAAAGGAGAGCAAATTATATCTCCGAAGTTCTTTTCATGGTTTTGTTGTGCAATCAGGTGTGCACTTTTAAGAAAAGTTACATAAATAAATGAATAACAGCGGGTTATGTATGGTCAGCTAAGTCTGCCACCCCGACAAAGAGGGTGTCAATAGACACCAATAAAAAGTTAACTGTATGATTTTCAATTGATTTCATTTTTTTTGATATCATACAGTTAGCTTTAAAATCAAAACAAAAGTTACCTATTCGGTTACCTTTTTTCGACCGGATTTTTTCACTACATTGGTAACTCCTTAGCATTTGACTTTCGCTTCGATTTGACTTTCGATATCAAATCGAGTATTAACTTAAAGTGAGAGTCTATGGGCACTACAAGAACTTTTAGCATCCATTTTTGGCTTAATATAGCCAAGAGAAACGGGGATTCGGCCCCAATTTATGCACGTGTAACGGTTGATGGAAAACGTGCAGAAATCAGTTTACAACGACAAACATCGGTTACCTATTGGGACACCAAAGCGAAGAAAACCACCTCCAGGACACCTGAGGGCAAGGCATTGAACACCTATCTGGACCAGGTATATGCCAAATTACTACAATGCCACAAACAGTTATCCGCTGAATTTGAGTTGGTTACGGCAAAATCCATAAAGGCTAGGTTCGTCGGGCATGACGAAAGACATAAAACTTTATTGGAATTAGTGGCGTACCACAACCAAAATATGAAAGGCGTACTCAAACCGGGGACGCTGAAGAATTACTATACCACCGAAAATTATATTCGAAGGTTTCTTGTTAGGGAAAAGAAGACCAATGATATATACCTAAAGCATCTGAAGTACAGTTTCATCATTGACTTTGAACAGTATCTGAGAAAAGGGCCATCCCTCCAAAATTCAAACCCTTTGAACAATAACGGTGTTATGAAACATTTGGAAAGGCTGCGTAAATTGATGAATCTGGCCATGGATCTTGAATGGCTGGAAAAAAATCCATTTACCAGGTATAAACTTAAATTCAAGAGATATAAAAAGGAATTTCTGTCCCAAGAGGAGCTGAAGCTTTTCCAAGAGGCCGATATTGAGGACAAGGGATATGGTATAGTACGGGACATTTTCGTGTTTTCATGTTATACCGGATTGTCATATACGGATGTCAGGTTGTTGGACAAAAGCAATATCGTGGTTGGTATTGATGGAGAACGTTGGATTTTTACCCAACGTGAAAAAAATGAACAACCCGTAAAAATCCCACTACTTGAAGTCGCAAAGCAGATTCTGGAAAAATATGAGGACCATCCCCATTTGAACCAAGGTAAATTACTTCCGGTATATTCAAACCAAAAAACAAATGCCTATTTAAAGGAAATAACAGCCTTATTGGGGATTTCCAAGAACCTTACCTTTCATTCGGCCCGGCATACATTTGCCACCACGGTAACACTATCGAATGGTGTTCCCATAGAAACCGTTTCAAAAATGCTGGGCCACACCAAGATTTCGACCACTCAGGTCTATGCAAGGGTCTTGGAAGAAAAAATCAGTTCGGATATGAGCGGACTGAGAAGGGCATTGAGCTTTTCCAACAATACAAGGGAAAGGGGCATTATTAATCTGTAAAAGAATATCGCCTTAACCAATATCATCGAAAGCTAAGCCCGCAAAAATTTGCCGGACAAGGGACGGCATAAAGCCGCTCCTTTGTCCCTATTTATATACTCTATTAAAAACCAAATTTCTTTAAAGAATTAAGCAAAATTGTTATCGTAAAAGTGTCCATAGCACCATAGAACTTTAGATTATTGAGTCAGTCAAAATCATTAATTACAGCAACCAGTGCCAGATTGTATGGGAGGACAGGCCACTGAACCATAAGAACAAAAAACACAACAATCTCCCTCTTTGGGTTTTAGTACTTTATTACAATTCTCACAGTCGTAGAAGAATTTACAGGCCGTTGTCGGCATTTCTTCTTCTTTTTGATGCCCACAGTTCGGGCAAGTAAGAGTGGATTTTAAGATAACCTCCATTATTCAATGATTTTGTAACCGGTTTTTCTAATGGCGGTAGCTATTTCATCAGGTGTTACCTTACCCTTGTCATACTTCACCAAAGCACTAGATTTTTCGTAGTTTGCATCTACTTCCAAAATACCTTGCAATTGATTGACTTTGTTTTCAATATGGGCTTCGCAACCTGTACAGGTCATCCCCTGAATGGAATAGTTCAATTCACCTACATTGTTTTCGGATACGTAAAGGACCTTTTTCTTAACGCTTGAGTTGGGAAAGAGCAAATGCGAGTAATAAGGAAACGCCAACATAATACCAGCAAAAATGGTCACCAAAAACAAGAATGTTTTTGATTGGATGAATTTAGGTTTGTCATCATCACAGGCGCAATCAATATCCTGTGGACGTGGCTTTAATTTTTTATACCAGGCAAAACCAAGAATCAAAACGGTCAAACCTACCAAAATAGGCCTATAGGGTTCTACCCAAGAAAAGGTAGAGGCAACACCCGTAGTTCCGGAAAGCAACGCCAAAACAGGAGTTATGCAACATAGAGAAGCTACGATAGCCGAAAACAACCCAGCAAAAGCAGTTCGATTTGATGTCATTGTTTTTTTCATTTTATGCAGTTTTTCTTTCAGGTGCTACATTACTTAAAATAGTAGTCAAAAAAGCTTTATTCTCCTCTGAAATTCGATAAAAGATGGTTTGACCATCTCTACGGGTAGAAATGACATTGACATCCTTCATCTTACGTAAATGCTGGGAAATAGCGGGAACGCTCATTTCCAGAATATCCGCAAAGTCACAAGGGCATAATTCGTTTTCCCGTTGCAGCAGATACAACATTTTAAAACGAACCTTATTACCGGCCAGTGCCATAACCTTACTTATTACCTCGATGGAAGCTGATACAGCGTTCAATTCTTCTTTACAGCGTAGTATTTGAACGTAATCGGCCTCTGCCCTAATGCAGCTAGTTTCAAGTTTCATGGGATGAATTTAGTACAAAGGTATAATAAATTAAGCAAATACTTAAATACGTTTAAATTGATTCTTTTAATTTACCTTTAATGGCAAGTTTGTCCTAGTTATATTTCTAGGATCAACGCAAATATGGTTGATATCGTATGGTCTCCTACTTTGGACCACTCCGTAAACAGTTGTTAAAATTTTATTGGAGACATTGTTCATTATCAAGAAATAAGGTTTTCCCTCAAGTTTTTTACGTTGTGCATACAGACTGTACTCCCTATTGTGTGCCACGGCAGCATCGACAGCCGGATCCAGAAGTTTGAAAAGTTGAGAGGCTTGGCGACCATAGGGAACGCCTGAACCAGACCCTTGGAGAACTCACCAAGTTCAACTACAACCAAGACGGTTCCAGTTCATTTTACATCTGGGATTCCCATGGATTGGAGTTCAAGACCACCAACAGCAATCTCATCAATTTGGTGACCACCCAGTTGCAGAAGACTTTGGAACAGCGGAAGTCGGAGATCGAAAAGGATATCCTGATCTTTGAGCTCTAAGTGATCCAAATCATTTAATGGCCCATCCGAATATTCGGATGGGCTATTTTTTTATGTAAGCCTAATTTATACCAGCAAAGTTGGTCCTAAAGATTACTTGTATGAATATGAGTCAGCACCATTTCATTTTTTGCAATCCAATAGCATTTAAAATAGTCCATAATGCCAAACCTATATTGGCAAAACGCTCCACTTTTTAGCCATCCTAACTGCTCCCAAAATCAGGACAATTACTTGAATATATTGTTCTGCAAACCAAGTTTTCGGGTTGATCGACTTTTTTTAGTGGATCAAACAACTTTGGATGGTTGATGGGTTTGAATGATCGCTTTTTCGGTTTCCATCGCCGCATCACAATCAAATCCATCCGTTTTAGCAACCATTTATCTAAAGCCGAAAAATATGTATTGATATTGCTGGAGATTATCTTATTTGAGTATAAGTAAGGGTTTATCGGAACCAAAAACCAATCTTTTTCTTAGTCCTTTCTCCAATACCCGCTCAAAAAATCCGTGTTCCCTGAAGAGTAGCACCAGCAAATCTATTGGGTTTTCCCTTAGAAACTTGTTGATGCCTTCTTCAGTATCTTTATTTTGGAAAATGTTGAAGGTGAATTCCCTTTGGCCCAAAAGGTTTTTATAATATGAAAGCACTTCATTTTCTTTTAAGGGAATATCCTCCTTGTCATTCGTAATTTGTACGAGATGTAAATTGGCAGTAAATGTTTCCAGCAACTTGATCAATAGGTCTTTATCAGCCTCATTGCCCAAACTGTCCCCGTCCAGTGCCAAGCCCAAATGTTCAATAGCATCATACTTTGTGCTTTCTGGAACAACCCATACCGGGCAAGGTGCATTACGACTTACTTTTTCAGTCACGGTGCCCACAAAAAATTCTTCCATCGGGGAGTCTGCTCCTTCGGTCCCCATAATGATGGCGTCAACATTTTCATCTTTGGCAGTTTGACAAATAACATCTACGGTCGCGCCAAAATCAACGAAACCTTTGTAATCCTTGGATGCGAGTTCCGGAAAGCTTTCGAGATAATCCTTGAGTTTTTGTTTGTTTGATTTTTCCTGGGATTCACGGGCTCCCGAAATCGGAGCTGCCATGGTTCCCATTCCCATGGGAGTGCTCGATGGATATGCCACGGTGTAGGCGTGAACAAAAATCATTTTTGTCGTTAGTTGCTTCGATAGGCCGATAACATAGTTCACCGTATTTTTTGCTACGGATGTAAAATCTACTGGAACCAAGATTGTTGTTGTTTTCATATCGCTTTGTTTTTGTTACGTTTCAATAAGAAGGTAAAAGAAATATAGAATGGCCTCTAAAAAGTAAAGGAGGAGAAGTACTATGAACATTGCGGTAAATATCAACATACATGAGACTTTGTCTTTCTTCGTTATTCCTCCATTCATGGGTTTTCTATCTTTTTTCGCAAGCCTTCTCTCCCTTCTGTTCTTGGACATATTCAATAATTTTGATGGCTGTCCACCATTTATTCAGCCCCAGCTTTGGAGCATCTTCAATGACCTTAACAATCTGTTCGAACCCGAACGCGTCCCCAGGTCGTCGATCCCAATACTATTGCCCAAATCTGGATATTCATTGTTTTTTGGTCATCATATTTCTAATCCTAGGCTTTCTGAAGCTACTTCGACAGTTTCAATATTCTTAAGGCGCCCCGCATCACAAACATGAAGACGATGCCACCAATTATCAAATCGGGCCATTTGCTGTTCAGAAAATAGACCAGCACACCTGCAACTATAACACCGCCGTTCACAATGATATCATTGGACGTAAAAATGGCGCTCGCCTGCATGTGGGCCTCTTGGCTCTTGGTTTTGTTGATGAGCCAGAGGGAAATCAAATTACCTGCCAATGCGAAAATTGAAACTATGATCATCCATTGGAACAAGGGCGTTCCAGTATCGCTGAAAAACCTACGCAGTACTTCTGAAAAGCCCAAGAGGGCCAATCCCATTTGAAAATAGCCGCTGATTTTGGCTATATTTTTCTTGCGTGACATGGCTGCGCCTACAGCAAACAAGCTCAGGCTGTAAACGATGGAATCTGCCAGCATATCCAACGAATCCGCCACAAGTCCCATTGAAGAGGAAATCCAACCAGTGGTCATTTCGATAACGAAAAAGCCAAAGTTGATGCCCAAGACCCA
>CEVF01058157.1_pt1 | contig 13093 bp, 12 predicted proteins | sample 356441 | NCBI WGS metagenome assembly CEVF01 (sample SAMEA2622765, study PRJEB7988) | marine metagenome | biome: marine biome (ENVO:00000447); feature: surface water layer (ENVO:00002042); material: "saline water (ENVO:00002010), including plankton (ENVO:xxxxxxxx)" | depth 5 m
AAACTTCTTTTTTTTATATCTTTTTTGAATTTGTATTAATTTATACACAGAAAATATTTAGATTTTGTCTAAATTGTTTTTCGCTGTGCTGCACGTCTCAAAATTTATTCATCATTTATTCTTTCATCAAGCGATTTAGATTTACTTTTGGAAAAATTTTGATTTGATAGGTCTTATTAGCATAAATTTTAAAACCTCACCTATTGAGGTTAGAGAGAAATTTTATTTTCAGGATTCTGAAAAAATGAAGTTTTTTGATTTGTTATCCTCTGAGTGTCCAGTAGAAGGTTTGATTATTTTATCTACTTGTAATAGAACTGAGATATATTATGAATATGAAAATCATGTCGGAGAGGAAAATAAAATTTTCCATCTAATAATGAAATGTTTAGTAAAATTCAAAAAATATCCAGAGGGTCTTTCTCCATATGTTTCTACTAAAATGGGCTCATCAGATGTCTCAAGACATTTGTTTAGGTTAATATCTGGTTTGGAGTCTATGATAATTGGTGAATTCCAAATTGTTGACCAGTTAAAAGATGCATTTTATTTTGCTAAAGAAAATAATGTCGTTGGTCCTATTTTAGAAAGAATGTTTCAAAAATCATTTGAGACTGGAAAATATGTTCGGTCCAATACAGATATTGGTAAGGGAGCTGTTTCTGTAAGCTACGCAGCGGTAGAGATGATTTCAACAAAATATCAATTAGAAGACACAAAAATTCTGTGTGTAGGCGCAGGGGAAACCTCGCAACTTCTTGTCAAACACCTTCTAAAGAAAGATGTTAAGGAAATTTTAATAACAAATAGAACTGAAGCAAAAGGTAAAAGGTTTGCGGAGACATATGACCTTGAAACTCTTCCTTTTAAGAAAATGTTAAGTGAAATAAATAAGGTGGATGTAATTGTTTTTTCAACATCATCTGATAAGCCATTAATCACAAAGGAGGATATAAACAAATCATATGATACTAAAAAAAATAAAAACACATTATTTATTGATCTTTCCGTCCCCAGAAACATAGATGAAAACATCTCATCGATAGAAAGTATAGAGTTAATTAATATTGATAATTTAAAAGATATAGTAAATAAAAATTATAATAAAAGGAAAGCAGAGATTGATAAGTCCCAAAAAATCATTGATAGTTTTTTATTGGAGTTCGATGAGTGGGCTAACTCAAGACAATTGAGACCTTCAATTCTTTCTATTAAAAAGAAAATTAAAATTTTAATTGAAAATAACATGAATATTAAACCATCTATTGAAAAAACCAATGATGAAAATATTAATATCAAAATAAATAGAGTTTACAATAAACTGTCAGATCACCTAGTAAAAAAAATTAGAGTTGCAAGTAATAATGGAAGAGATAAAAAAGCTTTAGAGGTAATTAAAAAAATATTTAATGAAGAGTAGGAAAATTATTTTAGGAACAAGGGGAAGTAAATTAGCATTATTCCAAACCAATCTTGTCTTAAAAAAACTTCGAAGTCTTTATCCTAATTACTCATTCGATTTAAAAAAAATAGTAACAAAAGGAGATAAATTTTTAAATGAACCACTGGAATCATCAATTGAAAAAGGATATTTTGTTAAAGAAATTCAGGATAACCTAATAAAGGGCTCTATTGATATAGCTGTTCATAGTTTAAAGGATTTACCTGTTGACAGTACACCAAAATTAATTAATGCAGCAATATTAAGACGAGCAGATCATAGGGACTCATTCCTTTCTATTAATAAAACCCCTTTCCAAGATATAAAACCAAACTCAATAATAGCTACTTCCTCAAATAGAAGAAGAGCACAAATTCTTAAATTAAATCCTACATTAAAAGTCATTAGTATTAGAGGTAACATAGACACTAGATTAAAAAAATTAGATAATGGGTACTGTGATGGTTTAGTTCTAGCGGCAGCTGGATTAGAGAGACTAAAATTAAAAAATAGAGTTTCAAATTATTTTAATGAACAACAAATGCTTAATGCACCTGGTCAAGGTGCAATTGCTGTTGAAACAAGAAATGAAGGTGCTGTAAAAGATATCGTGTTAAGTTTAGACCATGAAAATACTAGAAATTGTGTTTATCATGAACGTTTATTTTTAAAGACTCTCATGGGGGGATGTACATCTCCTATTGGTGCATACTGCAAAATAGAAAATAATATAATAACCTTAAAAGGTACTATTCTATCAATGAATGGTATGGAAAGTATAACAAAAGAGCTTAAAATAGAGTATAACTCTAATGTAAATATCGGCATAGATCTTGCTAACTTAATATTAAATAGTGGTGGAGATAAAATTCTTGCCGAAACTCGATCATTATAAATAATAATTATGAGTTATAATGTTATTTTGACCAATGATGGTGAAATAGATGGATTTAGTTTATTAAATGAAAAGGGAATCAAAACCTTTCATTACCCCATGATTAAAATATCTGCACTAAACTCTGATGTTTCCTTTTCATTAGATGAATATGACTTTTTCATATTTACTTCAAAAAATGGCGTAAAATTTTTTTTTGAAAAGGATACTGTAAAATCCCAAAATAAAACTTCATTAAAATGTATAAGTATAGGCTCTAAAACTAACAAAGCACTTCATGAATATAATATTGAACCTATTTATAGTGCCAAAAGAAGTTATTCAAGTGATTTATATAAGGATTTAAAAAATATAAAATTGCTTAATTCAAAAAAGGTTATGCTTATTCAAGGAAATTTAGCAAAAAATTACTTGTTTGAAAATCTAAAAATGATATGTTATTTAACGAAATTTGTTCCTTATAAAACAGAGATTATTAAAGAGTTGAATAAAAATTTGGAAACTTTATTAAAAAAAGAAAAAACCTATACTGTTTTTACAAGTCCGTCTGGGTTTTTATCATTTGAAAATTTGTACGATGTAAACAAAACATCCATTATAAGTATTGGAGAGACTACATCATCTTTTATTAAGGAAAGAGGATATGAACCTTTAGTTACTTCTCAAATGCAAAGTTATGAAGGTGTTGCAGAGACAATAATTTCTAATCTAAAGATAAATTGATTATGAGTTACCCTAATACTAGACTGAGAAGGCTTAGATATAACTCGATAATTCGAGATATGATAGAAGATGTTCATCTGAGAGTGGAGGATCTAATTTATCCTATTTTCGTTTGCGATGGAAACAATATAAAAAATGAAATTAAGTCCATGCCTGGTCAATTTCAATATTCGGTAGATAAGCTACAAGATATTTTAGATAAAATCATCTCAAGTAAAATTAAAAGTATAATATTGTTTGGCGTTCCAGATAAAAAAGATGAACATGGGTTGGTTGCTCATAACCCGGAAGGAATTGTTCAGAAAGCCATAAAATATATAAAAAAAAATTATCCCTCACTTTTAGTTATTGCAGATTTATGTAATTGTCAATATACTACTCATGGACACTGTGGCACTATAGTTGACGGTGATGTCGATAACGATTTAACGGTAAAAAACCTCTCAAAACAAGCCGTTTCTTTAGTTAAAGCAGGTGCAGATGTTATTGCTCCATCAGATATGATGGATGGTAGGATTTTAAATATTAGAAAATCATTAGATGAGAAGGGTTTCCAAAAAACACCAATATTCTCATATAGTATTAAGTATGCATCTGCATTTTATGGACCATTTAGAGATGCCGCAAATAACTCTCCTTCTTCCGGAGATAGAAAAACATATCAAATGAATTATAAAAACTCTGAAGAAGCTTTAAGGGAAGTTGAGTCAGATATAAATGAGGGAGCAGATGCTGTGATTATTAAACCCGCTCTATCATATCTCGATATTGTAAGCAGAGTAAAAAGGAAGTTTAATATTCCAATTATTGCCTACAATGTTAGCGGTGAGTTTTCTATGGTTGCAGCTGCATCAGATAATAATTGGGTTGAAAGAGTAAATATTATATTTGAAATATTAATATCTATGAAAAGAGCAGGAGCTAATGCAATCATTAGTTATCACGCAATAGAAATTGCTGAAAAACTCAATAAAGATGTATAAAAAAAGTAAAGAAGCATTCAAGAATTCTTGTGAGGTTATTCCTGGTGGTGTAAACTCTCCTGTTAGAGCTTTTAAAAGTGTAAATTGTGATCCGGTCTTTTTTGAAAGCGGTAAAGGAAGTAAGTTATATGATATAGATGGAAATGAATATATAGACTGTGTATCTTCATGGGGACCGCTAATTTTTGGTCATTCTGATAGAGAGACAATTTCTTCTATTAATTTAAGTTCTGAGAAAGGAACCTCATATGGTGCACCAACATTAATTGAAACAGAGATGGCAAAAAAAATAATAGAAATGGTTCCGTCTATTGAATCTGTTAGAATGGTAAACTCAGGTACTGAAGCTACCATGAGCGCTATTAGACTTGCCAGAGGATTTACTAATAAAGAATTAATTATAAAGTTTGCTGGTAATTATCATGGCCATGGAGATAGCTTTTTGATTAAAGCTGGTTCTGGAGCTTTAACACTCGGTTTACCTGATAGCCCAGGAGTTACCAAAAACATTGCTAAAGACACGCTTATTGCTAAACACAATGATTATAAATCTGTTGAAGAAATTCTAGAGAAAAATAAAGATAAAGTTGCGGCAATAATTATTGAACCAATCGCAGGGAATATGGGTTTAGTTCCGCCTAACAAAAAATTTTTAAATCAATTGAAGGAATTATCCACTAAAAATAAATGCCTTTTAATTTTTGATGAGGTTATGACCGGCTTTAGGGTCGCAAAAGGAGGTGCTCAAGAAATCTATAATGTACATCCAGACATAACAACCCTTGGAAAAGTAATTGGTGGCGGTTTACCAGTTGGTGCATATGGAGGGCGAAAAGATATTATGAATTTTTTGGCACCAAAGGGTCCAGTATATCAGGCTGGAACATTATCTGGCAATCCACTTGCTATGAATGCAGGTTTATCTGTCTTAAATAGACTCAATTCAGATATGTTTGAAAATCTTGAAAAAATCTCATCAAAAATTCATAGCGGCTTCATTAAAAATATTGAGGAAACTAACACTAAAGCAATCATAAATAGAGTCGGTTCAATGATGACACTATTCTTTACAGATAGTGATAGAGTTGAAAACTTTGACGATGCACTAAATTGTGATACTGATCAGTATGCAAGATATTTTAAGAATATGTTAGATATGGGTATATACTTACCGCCTTCACAGTATGAATGTTGTTTCTTTTCAACTGCTTTATCTGATGGAGATATTAATAAAATAATTGAATCAAATAAAATCGCCTTAAAAAATTTACAATGAGCTCTATATTTTTAGATACTTTATCAGGAATAAAAACCAGTAGGCCCCCAATTTGGTTTATGCGACAGGCTGGAAGAATATTACCCTCTTACCAAAAACTTAAATTAAGTCATAGCTTCGATGACTTAATGAAAAATAAAGAGTTAGCATCAAAAGTTACTTTAATGCCTATAAATGATTTAGGTGTAGATGCTGCAATTCTTTTCTCAGATATATTAATTATACCGGAATCAATAGGTATGAATTTAGAATTTACAGATAATGGACCAAAATTTCATAATCCAATTGCAGATGATAAAGTAAATGATTTATTATTTGATCCTTCTAAACTTAATCATGTTTATAGTAATATAAAAGAGATTAAAAAAAATGATAAAAAAACTCCATTGATTGGATTTTGCGGTGGGCCTTTAACAACATTTCTCTTTATGTTTAGAGGAAATGAAAAAGATAAAAGTTTTAATAATGCATTAAAGTTTTTTTATTCTAACAAAAAAGAAAGTATAAAAATTCTGGATAAGTTAACTGAGGCATCAATTCAATATGTTGAAGGTCAAATTGATGCCGGTATAGACTGTTTTCAGTTATTTGAAACGTATTGTGGTATTATTCCTTCCGACTTGTATAAAGAAATTATACTTCCATTATCAGTTAAGATTTTAGATGTTGCCAGAGATAAAAATATTCCAACTATTTTCTTTCCAAAAAACTTTAATGATGGATTAAAGTATATAAATAGTGATATATGTGATTTTGTTAGTATAGATTGGAATTTATCACTTGAATATGCTAGAGAAGTTGTTGATAGTAGTGTAGGTATTCAGGGGAATATGAATCCCAGATTATTTTATTCTTCATATGAAGAGATTGACATGTATCTAAATGGTTTATTAAATTTTGGTGAAAAAAATTATGATTGGATATTCAATCTTGGACATGGTTTTTTACCAGACATTGACTATTTAAAAGTTAAGCACGTTGTTAAATGGATAAAAGAAGCTAATTGGAATAGGAAATAATGATTGATAATTATAAAAAATTAGTTAAAAAATATAACGAGTCAGGACCACGATATACTTCATATCCACCAGCCACTTTTTTTAGTGAGAGTTACGGAAATAAAAACTATATTGAGAGTATTGAATTATCAAATTCAGAGAAACCAAAAAATATATCAATTTATGTACATGTTCCGTTTTGTCCTCAAATCTGTCATTTTTGTGGCTGTACAACTGAAACAGGTTTTTCACGTCCTTTCTTGGAAAGATATGTAGATGCGGTTATTAAAGAAATAGATTATGTGGCAGATAGAATTGATCAAAACAGAAATTTAACTCAGGTTCACTGGGGGGGAGGAACTCCAAATGCTATCTCCTATAAATTTATTGAGAGGATAACACTTAAATTAAAAGAAAGATTTAATTTCTCACAAAATTATGAAATGGCCATTGAGTGCAATCCTGCTCACTTAGAGTTTAGACATATTGAACTTTTAAAAAAATATGGCTTTAATAGAATATCAATTGGCATACAAGATTTTAGAAAAGATGTTCTGGATGCTATAAATCGAAGAGAATCAAAAAAACCTTTGGAAGATATTGTTAAAAAGATTGAAGATACTGGATTCTCAGGAACTAATATTGATTTAGTTTATGGTCTCCCTCTTCAAACAGTTGATAGTTTTAAAAAAACTATAGATAGAGCTATAAATTTAGGAACTGATAGAATTGTTACATTTTCTTATGCTCATGTTCCATCAGTATTACCTAGACAAAAAATATTAGAAGAAATCGGATTTCCATCACCCGAGAGTAAGGCTAAAATGTACGAAAATTCGTATGATCAACTAACAAAGGCTGGTTATGTCTCAGTAGGAATGGATCATTACTCAAAACCTCATGATGAATTTGCAATCGCATTAAATGAAAAAAAATTACATCGTAATTTTCAGGGTTATTGTACCAGGGAAACTACAGGTCAAGTGTATGGTTTTGGTGCATCTGCAATTTCTCAATTAGATTCAGCATACAGTCAAAATCATAAAAACACAATGGAGTATATTCGTAATATTGAGAAAAACAATCTCTCTGTTTATCGAGGTTATGCCTTGAGCTATAATGAGAAAGTGATTAGACACGTCATCAATGCTGTTATGTGCAATTATTATGTTGATTTTTCCGAAGTAGCTAAATATTTTAATTGTCCTTTATACGAGATAATAAGCATATTAGAGTATGACCCATCGAATTTTAAAGATTTTATTGAAGATGGTTTAATGGAGATTGATGGAGAGAAGATCACGATCCATAAAAGTGGGAGATTATTTACCAGAAATATTTCTATGCGCTTCGATCCCCTAGTTAAACAAAAAGTAGGCACATACTCAAAAACAATTTAATTTATGAAAGGTCTATTGATGATAAATCTTGGGTCACCTGACAGCACGTCCATAAAAGACGTGAAAAAATATTTAGATGAATTTTTAATGGACGGAAGAGTAATAGAATATAATTATTTTCTTCGATGGTTATTAGTAAAAGGCATCATACTAAATACTAGACCAAAGAAATCTGCAAAAGCGTATAAAAAAATTTGGTGGGATGAAGGTTCTCCATTAATCGTTTTATCAAAAAAACTTTTTAATAAAGTAGAGAAAGGTGTTAATATACCAGTATCCTTAGCAATGAGATACGGATCGATTTCCATTTATAAAGGTTTGAAAAGATTAGTAGATAAAGGAGTATCTGAAGTTATTGTATTGCCATTATACCCTCATTATGCAATGTCTTCATATGAAACTGTTGTAGAAAAAGTTAATGAAGAAATTAATGCTCATTTCCCTAAATTGAAACAAACCATAATTCCTCCTTTTTATGATGAAAAACAGTATATAGATGTCATGTGCAATAGTATTTCTGAAAATTTAAAAGGAATAGAATATGACCATATTTTGTTTTCCTATCATGGTATACCTGAAAGTCATATTAAAATTTCTGATTTTACTAAAAGTCATTGTCTGAAAGTAGAAAGCTGTTGTTCAGTTAACTCAGAGGTCCATAAAAAATGCTATAGACATCAGGTATTTAAGACTACCGAGTTAATAGTAAAAAAGCTTAAAATTCCTGAAGAAAAATATAGTAATGCTTTTCAGTCAAGATTGCCACTTCAGCCTTGGTTAAAACCATATACTGATTCTGAGCTTGAAAGACTTCCAAAAGAAGGTAAAAAAAAATTGGTTGTTATAACACCTGCATTTGTCACTGATTGTCTTGAGACTTTAGAAGAAATTGCTATGGAGGGCAAGGAAGAATTTTTAGATGCAGGAGGGGAGTCGTTCCATTATATTCCATGCTTAAACGATAGAGATCAGTGGTCAGAGGTAATTTGTAATTGGGTAAAAAGAAGGTTATGAGTTATTTATCTATTAAGGCTGTCCATATAATTTTTGTTATTTGTTGGTTTGCTGGTTTATTCTATTTAGGAAGAATGTTTATTTACTTTAAAGAGGCAGAGAACAGAGTTGATAATGAGAAAAAAATTCTTCAAAAACAGTTTCTTCTTATGTCAGAGAGAGTAATGAATATCATTATTTGGCCATCAGTTTTTTTAGCCTCAACCTTTGGTTTATTAATGCTTTATTACAACCCTGGTCTTTTAGGTGCTTTATGGATGAAAATTAAATTGATAGTAGTATTATTTTTGTTGGTATATGTATTTGTATGTCAGCATATTTTGAATCTCATGAAAAAGGGCATACTTAATATTAGTGAAAACAAACTCAGGTTTTTTAGTGAGGGAGCCACTTTATTTTTGATTGCTATTGTGTCCATTGCATCTTTAAAAACAGAAGTTTCTTGGATATACTTTACCGCTATATTTATAATTATATCAGTATTATTATCAATACTAATAAAGCTCTATCAAAAATATTTGCTTAAAAAGAATTAATCAAAAGATAGAACTCCTTCATTTGGTTGGTATGTATAATTGAAGGTATATGTTTGTGCTTGGCTGGTAAATGGGTTAGGGCTTTCAGGTGCATCTTTATAGTAACTCTGAATTTCCATTTTGGCATACCTCCCATTGTGTGTTTTGAAAATTAGAGTTCTACCAGCTATTGGAGTAATCAGATATGTTTGTGAATCATAGTTGTACCATCCATTACCACTCCCAGTAGGTATTGCATAAGCTGTTTCAGAATCTTGTTTTAATAATGACTCATCCACATTATTTATAGATCCATAGGCTCCTACTGCAACATACCCAGCTGCTATCCCTGTTCTGCCTGGTTCATCGTCAGCAGCAGCAAATCCACCATTCACTAAAATAGTAGTTGCTCTGAAAGCTATGTCCCAATCATCTCCTTCTACAACCGTTTGCTTTTCAAAGCTAAATTTTACATAATCTCCTGAAATAGGCTGTCCAGGCTGTGATGTTGTTTTTGCTTCTAAGTTTGTGACAATCATTGCCTCAACGGGTTCCAATACAGGATCATCATCACCACAAGAAACGAATAACATACTAAAAAACAATAAGTATATTTTTTTGATCATGAGTCTAATATTTATAAAATTTTAATAACGCAATTTATAATTAATTCTTTAAAATAACTTTAAAATTATAAATTCTGCCAGGGTTGTTAACCAAGTTAATTACGTCTTTGTAATTAAAAATGTTTTTAATAAATATCTGGAATGAAATATTTTTTGTAACTACTTTATTGAAAGTAACATTACTTATAATATGCCCTTTTATAAAATTATCATATTTATCTAAAAATGAATTGTTATTGGAATCAACTAAAGCAAACTTACCCCTATAGTTAAATCTTAAATTTAAATTGTCTTTATTTTCATTCATATAATAATTAATGCCAACATTTAGCTGATGCCTGGACCTTCCATATAGCCCAAAATAATCTTTTGGCTTAAGTTCAAATGATTGTTTACTGATTTTATCTCTAGCGAATACAATTCTAGATTTAAAATCTTCGATAGCTTCAAGATCTTTTGCATATAACAACTGGTATCCTCCATTAAATTTTAATTTTTTGATAGGACTCCAACTTCCTTGAATCTCAACGCCTTGTGTAAATGCTTTATTAACATTTGAATAACTATAAATTGTTTGTCCGTTATTTTTTCTTCCAACAATATTTGTTTCAATTAAATTATAAATATTGTTTCTAAACAGATTAATCTCTAATGGTATATCAGGTGTAACATAATATTGTAACCCGAGATTATAACTATTGGAATTTTCTGCAGTAAGGTCAGTTGTAAAAAGTTCATTATAAAACATTAATTCATTATTGTTTTGTAATTCAGTAATAACTTCATCAATTACTGATGCTCCCAAAACAATATATCCTGACGTACTATTAGAAAAGTTTAAATAAAGTTGTCTAAAGTCTGGCGTCTTGTACCCGTAACCAAATGAACCCTTTAAATTTAAGTCTTCTGAGAAATCATACTTGAAAGATACTTTTGGACTGAGCTGAGAACTATATTTGTTATGGTTATCATACCTGATTCCAGAAACTAAATTAAACTTATCATTAGTATTCCAATCATACTGAAAATATAAAAACCGAGATTTATGCTCTGGCTTTACTGAGATATTTGTTCTTTCTAGTTTTTCATTGTCGTACCCGAAACCAATAGTGTAATATGATCCAGTACTTGTGCTATGTTTGAGCCTTATATCTAATCGATTCAAAGATTGATCAAAATTATTGGTATTTATAGTCCCATTAGAAATTACCTGTTGCTCTTTGTTTAGATAGTTTGTTTTATAAAGGTCAATATTTAAATCAACACTCTTAGATAATTGATTTTGATATTTTAATGAGATGTTATTTTCATTAGTCTCTGACTTATTTTCTATGCCTGGGCTTGTTATAAAAACCGTTCCTTCTCTATCCTCTTCAAATAATTTATAAATTAAATTTAAGTTTCCAAGTTTATTCATATCATAAGAAAGCCCTAAACTTCCAGTAATATTTTGAAATGGTTCAACTGTATTCTGTCCATCTCCTTCAATAAGGTCATATCCATCACTAGAATACCGATTTATATTTCCAAAAATTGCTACTCTTTTTTTTCTATAAGAAATGTCTGCTAGAATATCTTGAGTATTATAACAGCCATACTGATAATAAACCTTTTTCTTAAAGCCCTCATCTTTTCCTTTTGTTGTTATAATATTTACTACCCCCCCTAGTGCTTCAGATCCGTAAAGACTGGAAGATGCTCCCTTTACAATCTCAATTCTTTCAACTGAAGCCAATGAAATTCTCGAAAGGTCCAATATACCTGCCACCCTTCCAATAACAGGTAATCCATCAATCAATATAAGTGTATATTCTGGGTCAATTCCTTGTAATTGTATTCCTTCACTTCCTCCAAAACCAGGAACAGTAATTATACCTACTTGTTCACTTATTATTTCATCTAGTCTAGAATGACCAGAATTTTCAATTTCTTTTTTTGAAATTATTTTTGCCGGCACAGTTAACTCTACAAAAGGCTTTTCTGTCTTATTTGCAGAAACCATCACCTCTTTCATCTCTATAGTTTTAATGGAGTCTTCATCTTGACTAAACACATTAATATTTGAGATAATAATTATTGCGCAGAGTAATATAAACTTAAATATGTATTTACTTCTCATATATAATTTTGCAAAAATGATTAATTTGTAATAATTATTCCTACCAATGAAAATAATTAATTTAATATCTGGCCCAAGAAATTTATCTACAGCATTAATGTATTCATTTTCACGTAGACCAGACACAAAAGTTATTGATGAACCTTTTTATGCTCACTATCTTGAGACAACAGGAATAGAGCACCCAGGAAGAGAAGACACACTGAACTCTATGTCATCAGATATTACCGAAGTACTACAAAGTATATATGAAACAAGTGGGTGTGAAGTATTATTTTTAAAAAACATGGCCCATCATCATCAGCAGATGGATCTTAAGTTTCTTCATAAGATGACAAACCTTTTTCTTGTAAGAAATCCTAAACAACTGATTGCCTCTTTTGCGCAGGTAATTAATAGTCCTACAATGCAGGACATTGGACTTCAAAAGTCTTGGGAACTATTTAACAAAATAGAAAATAAAAACCCTGTTGTTTTAGACTCAGCACAAATACTTAAGAACCCAAAAATTCTTCTTTCCAAGCTTTGTGATAAATTAGAGATACCATTTTATGAAGAGATGCTTTCATGGCCGGCTGGAGGTATTAAAGAGGATGGGGCGTGGGCAGAGTATTGGTATAAAAACGTTCATAACTCAACTGGCTTTACAAAACAAAAAACAAGCAGCAGAGAATTACCAAAACACTGTGAAAGTCTTTATCTTGAAGCAGTAAAATATTATGATAAATTAAAAATAAATTCAATTAGTATATAATGTTACAAGAGTACAACCCTAAAAATGAAAATATCTTCATTCACGTAAATGGAGAGCTGCTCCCAAGAAAAGAAGCTAAAGTTTCTGTCTTTGATAGTATCGTTCAAAATGGTGACGGAGTTTGGGAAGGACTTAGGGTATACCCTGAAGGAATAGTTTGTTATGATAAACATTTAACTCGACTTCAAGAGGGCGCACACGCTCTAGGGTATGAAGGAGTACCAACTAAGAAGGAAATTAAAAAAGCAATTAAAGAGACACTTGATGCAAATGGTATGAATGATGATACCCATATAAGGCTCACCTTAACTAGAGGTGAGAAGGTTACTTCAGGTATGGACTCTCGACT
>CEVF01011357.1_pt1 | contig 13091 bp, 8 predicted proteins | sample 356441 | NCBI WGS metagenome assembly CEVF01 (sample SAMEA2622765, study PRJEB7988) | marine metagenome | biome: marine biome (ENVO:00000447); feature: surface water layer (ENVO:00002042); material: "saline water (ENVO:00002010), including plankton (ENVO:xxxxxxxx)" | depth 5 m
TGAGATGTGCCTTATTCCGTCAGCTAGTCCCATTTGATTAAATGCCATTGCAGTTTCACCTCCTCCTACAACAGTCATTCCGTCACTCTTTGATATTGCGCTAAATACTTCATTTGTTCCAGTAGCAAATTCTGAATCTTCAAAAACTCCCATTGGTCCATTTGCGATTATTGTTCCAGCTTTTTCTATGATACTAATATAATTAACTAAAGTATCTATTCCAATATCATATAGCGAGTAATTTTGTGGAAGGTTACTAACATTCGTCCCATATCTCTTTCCATCCATGTTCAAGGCTACATCAGTTGGAATCTCTATTCTACCTTCATATGTTTTTAATAATTCTTTAGCTAATTTAATTACATTTTTGTAATCAGGAATGTACCTCTCAACGAACTCAGTACTTGGCTCTCCTATGTCTACTCCTGATGCCATAAGGAAAATATTAGCAACTACACCTCCTGTCAGAATTTTTTCTACTCCCTTTTGTAAAAAGTTCTCAGCTATGGCTACCGAATCTGCAGCTTTACTTCCTCCTAATACGGCAATTCTTGGTGTCGGCCCTGAGCTTATTGCCTTACCTAAAAAATCTAATTCTCTTTGCATAACTCTGCCTGCAAGCGCAGGCATATTCTCAGCAAATCCAACCAGAGATGGTTGGCATCGATGTGAGGCTGCAAATGCATCATTTATGAAAAAAGAAGCTTGTGGGGAGAGTTGTTTTACCATTTTTGACTTTCTTTGAATATCAAAATTATCATTCACAAATTTACTTAATTCTATTTCCTCATCGTCAAATCTTACATTGTCCAGTAGAATTATTTCTCCATTTTTCATCTTGTTAATGTGTTCGATTGCTTTTTCCCCATATATGTCATCAATAAATTTAATCTCTTTATCGATGATTTGAGACATTCGCTCTCCGTGTTTCTCTAAATTTACAAAATCTAATTTCCCAGGTCTAGATTGATGAGCTAATACTATGACTCTGGCCTCTTTATCTGACAGTTCTTTAACAGTAGCTGAATGCCTTTTGATTCTTGTATCATCCAATAAGTCTCCGTTTTCTGGATTAATAGATGAATTTATATCAATTCTTAATATTACATTTTGGTCGCATAAATCGTAATCATCTATAGTTAGAAAGCTTCTATCTTTTAGGCTATCAAATTCACCGTCAACAGTTACATAACTACTGCTTTGAGCCACAACTTGTGAAGGGGGTCTTTCAAAACCTTTTTGTCTATGTTTTACTTATATTTCGGCCTAAAATAGCAAAACTTGCAACAACCGCTTCAATTTGTATTCTTGAATTAGCACCTTCAGATAGCCTAAAATCAGCTTCAGCCATTTTTTCTATCATTAAGACTTTCATGTTGTCTGGGATTTCTAAATCTCTCACAGTTCGGTGCATTTGCCTCAACACGTCTTCACCGGCAAGTCCATATGTTATCTGTAGCGTATCTAATTTTTCTCTGGCCGTTGAGAAATTGCCAGCTAAAGCAGATTCCAATGCGTCCTTAACCTCTTCAGGTCTTGCAGCAGCAACAGCTTGATAGACCACATCAGGTGTTACTTCAGTTTTAGCTGCAGCAGCCATTTGTAATCCGTTTATTGCTCTTCTTAAATCTCCTTGGGCAAGATATGTAAGAGATTCAAAAGCTTTTTTTGTCACTTCAACATTTTCCTTAGAAGCCACGAATTTCAAGTATTTTACTAAATCCTCAGCTTTTATTGGCCTGAATCTGAATACAGCACAGCGAGATTGGATAGGATCAATTATTTTTGATGAATAGTTACAGGACATGACAAATCGACATGTTCTTGAATATTTTTCCATAGTTCTTCTCAAAGCAGCTTGTGCCGCTCCGGTTAAAGCATCGGCCTCATCCAGAAATATTATTTTGAATCCCTTTTCGCCGAGAGGAGCTGTTCGAGCAAATTCTTTAATCTTTCCTCTAACAACATCAATACCTCTTTCGTCAGATGCGTTTAATTCGTGTAAATTATGTTTCCACAACTCTCCAAACATTTCCTTTGCCAATGCCAAAGCGCTGGTAGTTTTTCCTATACCTGCAGGTCCTGCGAATAATAAATGGGGCATGGAACTTTCCTTCACATAATTCTTCAACCTTGTTGTAACTGCCTCTTGGCCAACTACTTCGGAGAGATTATTTGGCCTGTATTTTTCAATCCAAATCTGTTCCATTAAACTCCTAGCAGCGCGTTCTATATTTGGATTAACCCCTATAATGTAAAACATATATATCCCTGTATTGAGTACAAATCAATGTCAAAATATGAAGGTGTTGATTTTTATAATTTAGATCAACATTTAACTGAAGAAGAGTTAATGGTAAGAGATTTGGTAAGGGACTGGGTAGATGAAGAAGTTTTACCTATTATTGAGGATTATTATACAAAAGGCACATTTCCCTTAGATTTAATACCAAAGATTGGTGAAATGGGATTATTTGGTTGCAACTTGTCAGGCTATGAATGTGCAGGTCTATCAAATGTAGCGTATGGCGTTATTTGCCAAGAATTGGAAAGAGGGGACTCAGCAATTAGAAGTTGCGTCTCAGTACAAGGTTCTCTAACAATGTATCCAATACATGCTTTTGGAACTGAAGAACAGAAGAACAAATATTTACCTGGAATGGCCAAAGGTGAACTAATTGGTTGTTTTGGACTCACTGAACCAGACCATGGTTCTGATCCAGGGGGCATGGAAACTAAAGCTGTTGATGACGGTGACTCTTATGTTCTCAATGGCGCTAAGATGTGGATTACAAATGGTACTATCGCAGATCTAGCAATAGTTTGGGCTAAATTGGATGGTAATATTCGCGGATTCATTGTTGAAAAAGGGGACAAAGGTTTCACAGCGCCAGAAATGAAAGGTAAACATTCTCTAAGAGCCTCAATAACAAGTGAATTAGTATTTCAAGATTGCAGAATTCCAAAAGATAGGATACTTCCCGAAGTGCAAGGTCTCAAAGGCCCACTAAGTTGTTTGAATCAAGCTCGTTTCGGTATTGCCTGGGGTTCATTAGGAGCAGCAATGGGTTGTTTTCACTCTTCCGTGGATTATGCTAAATCTAGAATAATGTTCAAAAAGCCTATTGCCAGTTTCCAATTAGTTCAGAACAAATTGGCCTGGATGCTTAGAGAAATAACTAAAGGTCAATTATTGGCATATCATCTAGGAAGAGCGAAAGATAAAGGAGAAGCTACACCTGAGATGATTTCATTAGGTAAAATGAATAATGTTGATATTGCATTACAAATATCCAGAGCCTCAAGAGATATCCATGGGGCTAACGGCATTCTAAATGAATATCCAATTATGAGGCACATGGCTAATTTAGAAAGTGTATATACCTACGAAGGAACTCATGATATTCATAATTTAATTCTTGGAAGATGGATTACTGGTCTTCAAGCCTTTGAATAATTAAAGAGTACCTGGACTAGAAGCAGCTTCATTCCATTCGGAGCAATCGTAGCACTCTCTAGCTAATGATTTACCATTTCCATCAGCTCCATCATCTGATGTGTAGCTAAAGACATCATTATACGAATTTTTTGATAAAACTATAGTTTCAGTGCTTCCTAGGCCGTTACCGATTGCAACATCTTCAACTGAGAAAACATACTTATAGTCTAGATATGTTTCTTTAAAAGTCGATGGGGATGATGTTAAGATTCCAACACTTTTTGCAGGAATGGTAATCATTTCATTTACATTAGAGATTATGTTATCCTTTTGATCATCGTCAGCAATTGTCCAACCACTTACAAAGATCGCTATATCGTTTGGATTGTAAAACTCTACCCATTCATAGTCAAAACCATTGTTTTGTGGGCTGTACATTACTTCTGTTAGGTAAAGATTACTGGTTGGAGTATCTCCCTCATAAATTGTAACGGTTAGCAAAGCAGGAACCGTTTTGGTTCCATCATTGTATAATAAATATCTTTGTGATTCAAAGCTCACTGTTGACGTATTTGGATTTCCTCCCCAAAGACAAACAGTTTCTTTAGGAACTAAGGTTTGTACTTCGATTCTTAATTGCTCAGTAACTCCTAGCTCTTCTTTTAAAGGATAATATGGAAATTTACCCAAAGAAGAACATTTGTCCGAGTCAATTTCTCCATTCGCGTTTAAAATTCCAACTGTGGTCCCGTTACGTAATTGAATTACACCTGTACCGAATTCGTTATCTTCCCAATTTGCGGAGTTATCAGTCGAGCCTTGAGAACCGGTTAATTCAGAAATAACTTCTCTTGCCATGACTATATTATTATCATTTTTATTCAAGTCAATTCCAATTCTGAAATTCATAGAGGACGTGAAAGCTTGTAAAATTATTACGAATACAGTTAAAGCAATAGTGAACTCAATGACGTGTGTAACCGCATCTTCGTCTTTAATATTTCTTCTATTCATCCTCTGACTTCCCTCTTGAAAAGCTTGGTTGCAGTTCTAAGACAGGTTATAGGCCATAAGACTAGTGCCAATAAAATTAACCATCCAGGAATGCCTTCTAGATCTATGGCTAAAGTTCTATGAGTTAGTAATCCTACTGCGAATTGATAAACGTATCCAGGATTAAGCATCCCCATATGAGATGCAATACTTTGAAATTTAGGATCATTTTCAAAATCATCAGCAGTTACATCAATACCTAATGCAAATGAGATTGCATAAATTAATAAATTCCATACAACGGCAAATAATAGCCACATTCCTAGTCCATACATCACCACATCAGTACCGTTTCTAGCAGATATAGCAAAGCATAGCTGAAAGCAAACGAGCGTAAATATCATTATTTGTCCACAGACGATAAAAGCGATTATTCCGCTCAAAGAAGGGAAATCTCCAGCATTAATCATAAATATTAAACCTAAAATTTGTGCCACAAGTGCAGGAATACCAACGACTAGAGAGAGCCCTACTGCTTTTCCAATTACTATAGTTTCTCTGTTTACTGGCTTAGCAAGTAAAATATTGAGTGTATTTGCTTGTCTTTCTTTATGAAAAGAATCCACAGATACTCCAATTGCAGCTAATGAGACTACGAAGAATACAAAGAAACATAGCTGTTGTAGTGCTCCGTTTGCATTTTGTACAAAGAACGCAGATTCCGGATCTCCATTTTGTAAATCACCTAACAGCCATCCCATTCCGATAATAAATAATGTAAATATTACGCCGAGTACAATCATTCTTGGTGATTTTATTCCCTGCTTAAGTTCAAATTTTGCCAAGTGCCAAACTAATCCAGTTTGTTCTCTTAGGTTTGTAATTTGTTTCAACGAAAGATAAAGGCCTGCAAAGAAAATTAATAGTTCAGCTGTGAAAAAATAGTTGTCTCTTGATGATGATAGGTTTATGTCCTCGGCCTCAGCAACCCAGCCCTCTCTCACTAATGTTATTATTTCACCATTATTATCAAACGTTGAAACATTACTAACTAGTGTAGCTTTAATTGTAATTATTTCACTTACAAAAAATTGTTTAGATAGGTCGTCATTAACTAGAATTCTAATTCCACTAACGTTCAGCATGGTTTTTCCATACAAGTCTTCAGAATAAACCAGAGCCTCACCTTCAGAATATTTGCCCGGAACAAATGTATCATTTCTATAGACTTCAAACTTTGGTGCAGTTTTCAAAATTCCCTTAAACGTGATACTTTCTCCAACTTCCTCATCAAAATTTATGGTCCAGTTGTTTCCATTCTTAGTAATTTGTTTATTATTCCAGATTTCATCTGGATTGGTTTCTGTAGTTGATTCCCAATAGGCTTTGTGAATTACTGCGAGACTGATTACTAAAACTAAAGAAATAATCAACGGATGCCAAGTTTTTTTATTATTCCAGCTATCTTTTGACTTCTGAATATATTTATTTTTCAGACCCAATTAATCACCACCCGTTTCTTTAAGGAATATCTCTTCAAGTGAATTTTTCTGTGGCTCTATTGAAAAAATTTGTATTCCCTTAGATACTAAAAAATCCGTGATCCAAGGAATGTATTCCTCCTTTAACTCTAAAGTAATCTCCTCATGCTTTCCGTTATTTTTTTGTTTAATACTTTTAACTTTTTTATTTTTAGAAAGTTCCTTTGAAATTTTTTCTGGGAACTCTTTCACTTTTAGTAATAGCTTAATTGATTTTTTCTCTATTTCCTTACTAATGCCATCAATAGACTCCTCTCGAATTAATTTACCGTTATTTATTATTCCTACATGTGAACATATTTCTTGAACTTCGGTAAGAATATGTGAACTGAGTATAATTGTTAACCCCTTTTTATTTAAATCTTTAAGAACAATTCGCAGAGCTTTTACTCCTCTAGGGTCAAGGCCTGATGTTGGTTCATCCATTACTAAAATTTCGGGTTCATTAAGTAATGCTATACACAAAGCAAGTCTCTTTTTCATTCCTAGCGAATATTCACTAACTCTTCTGTTTGAGTCCTTTTCTAATCCTAATTTAGCAAGTAGAGCCTTTCCTCTTTTCTCTACTAAATCATCACTTATGTTATAAAAGCCTCCGTAAAATTGTAATGATTCTTTAGCAGTTAGCCTTCCATACAGTCCAACTTGTTCAGGCAAGAATCCTATCTTATTTTTAAAATAAAGTCCATTCCCTTTTATATTTTTACCATCAATAATAATGTCTCCACTATCTGCTTCTAATATTCCGATTATACATTTTATTGTGGTAGTTTTTCCAGCTCCGTTTGGGCCTAAAAAGCCGTAAATTTGACCTTTTCCAACATTCAGGTTAAGTCCATTAAGCGCTGAAAACCTCGAAACCTCTTTACCTATTAGATTATACTTTCGGTATGCCTTTTTGACATTCTTAATTTTTAAGAGATTTTGAGTCACGTTATCTTACCATTGATTGATGTTATAAAACCACATCGTCTTGCTTGATTGTGGTTGAATATTGGAGATATCCCTTTTTGCCATCTGCCAACAGCTATTTAGAAGGTTTAACCCTTGATTCTTTGCTTGAGGATTATTTTTATTCTGAAGCAAGAGCACTAGCCGTGGCTAGGTTAGAAACTTCTGCAACTACTGGTTTGATAGACGTTGAAGGTCCTCCTGTTAATGATGAGGCAGATATTGTTCTTGGTTATGTAATATCTCGTTTAATTTTGGCAGCCGCTGACAATCAAGCCTTGATTAATTACGTTGCATTATCTGAAGCTAGAAGGGCTGAGAAGTTTTTTGATTCCGAAACTAATGAAGATTTAGTTAAAGTAGTAAATTCTTTAGAAATAATTACGGTATCTCTAGACGGCAACAAGTTTAGCATGAATTTCGTAGATTATGTTAAAGCAGCTTCAAAATTGAGAGAAGGTAATTGGAAACTTGCAAACCGTGGCGTTCAAAATGGCATAGTCACTTTAGATCGAGAGACCTTAGTGAGATTGATGCGTGAAGTAATTCGTCAGCATCTTGAGAAATTACCTGAAGCGCCAGTAGAAATTAAAAATCAATTTGAGGGTCCAATAACTGAATTGATAGGTAGTGTTTCCAAAGCATTCGTTGAAAGGATAGGTAATTTGGAAAATGTGGTAGGCGAGCGTCAAGCAGAGGCAATGAAAGAATTAGGCCGCTTTGATTTAGCTAAAGCACCTCCATGCTTTAATATGAATTTATTAGATTTACAAGCTGGCGTAAACTTAGCACATCCATCACGTTTCTTCATAACTACTTTTCTTTCTTCCCTCAATCAAGATTCAGAATCCGTAATGAGATTATTTGCTACAGCTCCAGATTTCAAAGAATCCTTTACAAGATATCAAGTTGAGCACATTTCAGGTAAGACATCAGGAACTCAGTATAATGCTCCAAAGTGCGATACACTAGTTTCTACTGGCGTGTGCCCAGGACCAAATGCTCTTTGCCGATTAATTAAGCATCCTTTGAGCTACTACAGAGTAATGGCTGAAGCCGAGAGGCCTAATGCATCAAGGCTCGAAAGAATTTTACTTGCAGCCCTTGATAAAGAGTCATATCCAAAAAATTTGATAGAACAGAATTTAGATAAATTGAAAGAATTTAATTTTGATTATCCTGATGGTTTAGAGAAAACTAAATTATCATCAGCAATTAAACAAAATAAGCCTAGTTTGGTTGAGGTTAAAATTTCATATTTTAATGGTAGAACTTATTCGGTTGATCTCCCAGGTGAAGAAAAGAAATTATGGATTACAAAGGCAGCAATGAGTATAACTGACAGTAACTTAGACTACGAATGTCTTCCTTTGACGGATTGGAAAGTAGCGCTACCCATAGAAGAAAGCCATTTCAAATCAAATAAAATTAAGTTAATAGTTAGGCCTTTGGAAATCAAATTTGATACTAATGAGACTAGGCGAAGTTTCATTATTTTAGATACAGTTAAAGAAGATTAAACTCTAATTCTTCTACCGCAACTGCATATAAATTTAGATGTATTTTCATCAACTGTGTGCACTTTGCTACATGAAGGGCAGCTTACAGAGACCATTCCTTTTGGTGCCTTAACCTCAGGTTGACTTGTTTCAGCTTTAGTTGAAGGTCTCTTTACTAACCTCTTAGCAACACCTTTCTTTGCTACACGCTTCTTTACAGCCTTTTTCTTCATTGGAGCGGCAGCTATTGATTTTTCGTCCTCACCAGAGTCATCGTCTCCCTCATCAACTTGCGAGCCGATTGAGTGAGTTCCAGTTAGTTCGTCCAGAATTTTTCTTTCATCAAAGTCACTGTCATCTTCTTCTTCATCAAACTCATCTTCATACTCATCATCATCTTCTTCCTCATCAGAATCATCTCCAGTTCCTTCTAAACGTTTCAGTTTTTTAGATTCACTTGGTAAATCAGATTTGTGTCCGACTCCGGTTAAGCTTTTCTTCAAAGGGTCAATTGATTCGACGGGTTTGTATAGTTCTGCGGTAGTATCTTCTGGAGCTAGAACAAATGTGTATATTCCAACAGACAAAAGTAGAATTACCAAAAAGCCTATTACAATTATAATCAAGTTGTCTTCAACAACAGGAGGAAGTTCGGGAATTGAAAATCCGCTCGAATCGCCACTGTTAGATTGTTGTGTGACTAAAGTTATTTCGACAATTGCACTCTTAACAATATCATTACTGTTATTTCTTAAAATTATGTCAAATTCTACAACACCATCATATCCTTTGAATCTTGTATCAGAGCTTCTGAATTTAGACAAATATTCATCGTATCCTGGGTCTGAGCAAGTGTCACATAGTGGCTGATATTCAGGGTAGCCAATTACAGACTCCCTAGGGTCATCAGTATTTCTAAAATTTACATTAATTGTGATTGACTCTACTGTATTGTTATTTCCCGCTTCTCTGTATGCACCTTTTAGCCGAACGTAGAGATTTAGGTTTGTACCTCCTTGAATAATAGTTTCATCTTCGCTAACCACTAAGTCATCAGAGCTATTTACAGATACTTCAAGTAGGCCAGCAGTGGAAAAAGGTAAAAGAAAAATTGCTAATGCAAATACTAAAAAAACATGAATTCCCCAATTTTTCTTCAGCATCATCAACTTACACACCTTATAATCCAATTTAAAACTTCCTATTTATTATATTGCAGAATGTCACTAAATCTATTAATTGGTACCCTTTTAACCATGAAATGGTTAGTAATGCAAATGATAAGAAAAAGCTAGGAAAAGGAACTAAGTCAGTTCATTCGGGTACTTCACCTAGTGAAAATTCATTGAATACTCCAGTTTACCAAACTTCGACATTTTATCTTGATGATAAAGGATATAAAATGTGGATGGCTGGTGAGCCTCGTGCACCAGTTTATTCAGGTAGATATTATAATCCAACAAACAGAGCATTAGAGAGGAAAATAGCAGATTTGGAAGGTGCCGAAGATGCACTAGTGTTTTCATCTGGTATGGCTGCAATTTGCACGACTTTGCTTAATTTTCTTGGTCAAGGTGATAGAATTGTTACCACAAGAAATCTATATGGTGGAACAGTAGGGGTTTTAGATCAAGATTTTATCCGCTTCGGTATAGATGTACATTATGTAGACGTAAGAGATTTAGATGCAGTTGAAAATGCATTGAAGGAAAAGGAAACGAAAGTATTGTATTGTGAGACTGTTACAAACCCCTTACTGGAAATTTCGGATTTACCAGAACTAGCGGCCTTAGCTAATAAGCATGGTGCAGTTTCCATTGTAGATAGCACATTTGCTACACCGATATCTTGTAATCCTATAGAACACGGTTTTGATTTAGTTATTCATTCTCTAACAAAGATGCTTAATGGACACAGTGACCTATTGGGCGGAACCGTTGCAGGCAAAACTAAAGTAATTGATAAAATTTGGGAAAAGTTGAGAAATTTTGGAGGTTCCATGGATCCTCACCAAGCTTCTCTTGTTGAAAGGGGAATGAAAACGCTTCAAATCAGATATGAAAGATCTACTGAAACTGCAGCTAAATTAGCAAATTGGTTAGAGTCTCATTCAAAAATCAAGAAGGTAATTTATCCTGGATTGAAAAGTCACGATGATTATGAATTATCAAAGAAAATTCTTTCAGATTCAGGCAATATGGTCTCTTTTGTTGTAAAGGGGGGAGATGATGAAGGTCGCAAAATGTTGAATAGTATGAATGTTGCTTCTCAAGCAATATCTTTAGGCGGAGTCGAATCTTTGATTTCTATGCCGTACGCCACAACGCATGCATCATGGACTCAGGAAGCTCGAGTCGCAGCAGGTATTGATTTAGGATTTGTCCGTTTTTCAACAGGTTTAGAAGATTTTGATGATTTGAAAAATGATTTTGATCAGGCACTATCATCCCTTTGAAGTAACAGAATAATAGCAGGCTCTTACTGGATATCTGTGGAATACTCGATAAGGTTACTTAATTCAGCATATCATAAAGAAAATGTGGATGGAGTAGAACGCGCTATCGTATATCTTTATGGTACTACTAAAGAAGGAGAGGCCATTGCAGTACGCACACCACTTTTACGTCCTTATTTTCAAGTTGTTGAAGCCACTAAAGACATTAAAAAAAGATTGCAAAAGGATGATAATGTTGAATCTATCGAAGACGAAGATTTGTGGGTAGATGGTGATGTTAGAAAATGTACTAGAGTTTATACAAAAACACCAGACAATCTTTACAAGCTTAAGGAATGGTTAAAAAATAATGATTTGAAATTATTAGCCTCTGATATACCATTTCATTATAGATATCTTTATGATAATGATATAGGAGGTTGTGTGTCTTTTGAAGGAGTTGAAGTTAAAAATCATAGATTTACGTGTAAATTAATTGAGGCAACTACGATTAAAGAGTGCGAGGATTTTGAATCAGACTTCAGAATTTTGAGTTTTGATATTGAAAATTCCATTTTTGAAAGGACCATTTATTGCTTAAGCTTTTGTATCAAAGATTCAAGTGGCTACATCCACGAGGAGACATTACATGGGAAAGAGTTTGATATTCTAAATAATTTTGTTTCAGCAGTTTCTAAATTTGATCCTGATATTATAACTGGCTATAACATTGATGGATATGATTTACCACTATTAGTTGAGAGGGCAGACGTTCACAGGATTGATTTGAATTTTGGCCGTGATAAGTCTAAAATTGAGCAGAAGTTACAAAAATTTTGGAGAGTTGAAGGTCGTGTTGTAATTGATGCTTGGTGGAACGTTAAGCGAGAAATAAGGCCTCGTCAAGAATCACTTAATGCGGTAGCAAAAGAGTTATTGGGGAGAGAAAAGCATGACGTTAATCCAAAGAAAATGGATGAGGAATGGGAAATACGTCCTGAAAAGGTAATGGCTTATTGTCTCGAAGATGCTAAACTAGCTTTAGAAATTTTAGAACATATTATGGTTATTCAAAAGTATCAACATATTGGTACAGTTTCAAAGTTACCTCTTGATGATGTAATTAATGGGATCACATCTATGATGATTGACTCCTTGATGATTAGATTTGCAGATTCTAAGAAAATTGGCGTGCCTGGGACGAATCGAAGAAAACGAACCGGCCATATTGAGGGTGGATATGTTCACACGGTAGATCCGGGATTGTATGATTGGGTTTGCGTTTTGGATTTTAAGTCGATGTATCCTAGCATTATAATTGATAGGAACTTGTGTTTCACTACAAGATCGGATGAAGGGGACATAGAAACTCCTTTGGGAGTAAAATTTAAGAGCCCCAAGCAAAAGAAAGGTCTTCTTCCTGAATTATTAACTAATTTGATGGCAGATCGTGATTCTGCTAAAAAGCTTCAAGCCAACGCTGCAACAGAGATGGAAGAGCAATATTATCGGCGCGTTCAAGAAGCAATTAAAATTCTAATGAATTCTGTTTATGGTGTTTTTGCGTCCTATTTTTATCGTTTTACCAATTTGGATATTGGCGCCTCCATAACTGCATATGCTAGAGAATACGTGAAAGATATTTTGAAGGAACTCGAAGATGAGGGTTTAGAAGTAATTTATGGAGATACAGATTCAGTATTCTTCAGGTCTCCTAACTCAAATTTGGATGGAACCATATCATTTGGTCAGCAAATTGCTGAGAGGTATTCTGTAGGAGCAAAGCAGCTTGAATTTGAAAAAATATTGCAGCCTTTCTTCTCTCATGGAGCGAAGAAAAGATATGTCGGTAAGCAAGTTTGGCCAAAAGAAAGTATGTTAATCAGAGGATATGAAACAAGACGTACAGATTCATTTCCATCGCAAGTCGAAGCCTTAGAAGAGGTTTTTTCATTTTTAATGAAGAGTGAGATTGATGCAGCCTTAAAACTCTCAAAGGATTGGGTAACAAGGATTTCAAAAGGAGAAGTTGAAAGGGAGACATTAGTAATTTCTAAAACTGTAAACCTTAAGAGGAAATACGTGAATGAAGACAACCAAGCACATCTTCAAGCGTACAAAAAATATATAGAAACTGGAAGACCTTTTGTTAGCGGTATGAAAATTTCTTTTATTGTAACTGATGCTCGTAGTAGTCCTATGGTTGTTGAACCCTACATACCCGAAGAGGAATG
>CEVF01065192.1_pt1 | contig 13080 bp, 11 predicted proteins | sample 356441 | NCBI WGS metagenome assembly CEVF01 (sample SAMEA2622765, study PRJEB7988) | marine metagenome | biome: marine biome (ENVO:00000447); feature: surface water layer (ENVO:00002042); material: "saline water (ENVO:00002010), including plankton (ENVO:xxxxxxxx)" | depth 5 m
CGCGGAAATTCAAACCGCAATGGGCGACCAGAGCACAGAAGAGCTCTTTGCCCCCGGAGACGAGCTGGATGTCAACCAAATTGTCACCGGAAACATTCTTCGGGTCGATTCTGAGTTTGTGCTGGTTGATGTCGGATATAAAAGTGAAGGAATCATTCCTCGCAGTGAATGGGAAGAAGATGATGAAGAACCGGTGGTGGGAGAACAGGTCGATGTCCTGATCGAGGATGTTGAGGGTGTCTCGGGCCTTAATGAAGGTTTCCAGGGCATGCTTCAATTGAGTAAACGCAAGGCCAAACGCATTCGCGAGTGGGAAAAAGTAATGTCCACCGTGAACGAGGGAGATGTCGTCAGTGGCATGGTCAATCGCAAGATAAAAGGCGGTCTGCTCGTTGACATTGGAGTAAACGTTTTCCTTCCGGCAAGTCAGGTCGATATCCGCCGTCCGGCAGATATTGGCGAATACATTGGCAAGTCGATCGAGTGCAAGGTGCTAAAAATTGATGATGCTCGTCGCAACATTGTTGTTTCGCGCCGATCGCTTATCGAAGATGAACGCCAAGAGAAAAAAACAAAACTTCTGCAAGAGTTGGAAATCGGTCAACTGCGAAAAGGTGTCGTCAAAAATATTGCCGACTTCGGTGCGTTTGTGGATCTTGGTGGACTCGACGGGCTGTTGCACATTACCGATATGAGTTGGGGTCGGATTGGACATCCATCCGAAATGACCGCTATCGATCAAGAAATTGAAGTGCAGATTCTGAACATTGATTATGAAAAGGAAAAAATTGCACTGGGTCTCAAGCAGAAGACATCGAGTCCGTGGGAAAATGTGGCTAAAAAATACCCGGTCAATGGCGTCATCGAAGGAACCGTGGTTAACGTGATGAGTTACGGAGCTTTTGTAAAACTAGAGGATGGAATCGAAGGTTTGGTACATATCAGCGAGATGTCGTGGACCCGTCGGATTAACCATCCGAACGAATTGGTCTCAATCGGTGAAACGATTGAGGTGGTTGTGCTGGGAATCAACGAAGAGAAACAAGAAATTTCGCTCGGCATGAAGCAGACACAGGCAAACCCGTGGGATAAGGTGGCCGATAATTATCCGCCTGATAGCCTGATCAAAGGTCGTGTGCGGAATCTTACTAACTATGGAGCGTTTATCGAGATAGAGGAAGGGATTGACGGACTTCTCCATGTGAGTGACATGTCGTGGACGCGGAAGGTAAGCCACCCGAGTGAAGTACTTGAAAAGGGCCAAGAGATCGAATGCAAAGTGCTTTCAGTGGACCAGCAACGTCGTCGGATCGCCTTAGGAATCAAACAACTGAGCGATGATCCTTGGGAGACTGAAATTCCCCAGAAGTATGAGCCTGGTCAGACGGTAACGGGCACAGTCACAAAACTCACCAACTTTGGGGTTTTTGTGGGCCTGGAAAACGGCCTAGAGGGTTTGCTGCACATCTCCGAACTATCGGATGAAAAGGTTGAAAATCCTGAAACAGTCGTCAAGGAAGGCGAGGAAATTGAAGTGCGTATCCTGCGGGTTGATGTGGAAGAGCGTAAGATTGGTCTTTCACGTCGTTCGGGCGACATCGAAGCTTTGCGTGCAGAACATGAAGCGGCGGCCGCCGAGGAATCGGTGGCACCTTCCAAATCGAACGAACAGCTCAAGGGTGGTATCGGCGATTCCACTGGTCCGTTGATCGATACGGGCGAGGCCAGTAGCGATTAGTTAACTGATGGCACTGGTACGCGATCGATTCGCTTTGGTAATCACAGCCGGATAATCGGGACAATCGCTATCAACCGCCGATCGCGTTGTTATTTTGCGGCCGCGATTAACGTTCCTCGACGTTTCCGGCTGTCGAACACGCCCTCTCTGTGACTGTCGCTGCGCGTCAGGCCTCCTTTCCCCTACAAACTGCAGGAGAATTACAACTGCAATGCTCCCTCCTATTTCCGCTGGATTACAGAATCGTTGTACTCCACGTCGATACCTTGTTCTATCCAAGAAGCAAAGCCAACCCGAGCAGCAAAACATGCCAACACTTAAAACTAAGAGCCCGAGACTCTCCTCTGCCGATTCACCACCGCAAGCTCCTTTGGAGACCTACCTTCGAGAAATCAATCAAACTGATCTACTCACCGCACAACAAGAAAAAGAACTTGCCCTAGCGATCGGTCGCGGGGATGTCCGGGCGAGAGATCACATGGTTCGTGCGAACCTGCGGTTGGTGGTCAATATTGCCCGGGGTTACACCGGCAAAGGGCTTCCGCTACCGGATTTGATTGAAGAGGGAAATCTTGGCTTGTTACGAGCGGTGGAGGGTTTTGATCCGACTATGGGTACTCGATTTTCAACGTATGCCAGTTACTGGATCAAACAGTCCATCAAACGGGCTTTGATCAACTCAGCAAAAACCATTCGCATTCCAGCCTATATGGTGGAGTTGCTTTCCAAATGGCGCCGCGCCTCGATCCGGCTGACCGAGGAACTGCGTCGAGCGCCAACCCACGAAGAGGTGGCCCGCGTCCTAGGCCTGCCGAAAAAGAAACTGCCGATCGTCAAAAAGGCTATTCGCATTTATCACTCGACACCGCAATCCGATCAACCCGAAGCGGGCTGGTCGCTGGGCGAAATGGTCGAAGACGAGCGACTGAAAAATCCTGAGGACGTGATGCTGGAAACCGACACATTGGAGCACGCTTTACAGTTGCTTGATGAAATGGATCCCCGTGAGGCGACCGTGCTGCGGATGCGTTTTGGCCTTGATGATCGTGAACCGCATACGCTCAAGGAGATTGGTGAAGCGCTAAGTTTGACCCGGGAACGGGTCCGTCAGATAGAGACCGAGGCGTTGGGCCGATTGCACGCAAATTTGCAAGGCACGAGCTGATGGCCGCCTGACAGGCACTTTGCTGACTCGACCACGCCGACCGATCTCTCCCTTTTGCAGTTTGTGGCGAAGCTCTATACTTGGTTCTATGGTCGACGCCCAATCACTAAATCTCGAAAGCTATATCCGTTCGATTCCCGATTTCCCAAAGCCGGGAATTTTGTATCGCGATATCACCCCGCTCTTGGCGTCTCCCGAGGCCTTTCGCGTCACCATTGAGCAACTAGCCGACAGGGTAAACGACCTCGAGGTTGACGTGGTGGCAGCGGCCGAAGCGAGGGGATTCATCTTCGCTACCCCGCTGGCTTTGAAAATTAATGCAGGATTTGTGCCGGTACGTAAACCAGGCAAACTTCCCTTTGACACTCATGCTTTCCGTTACCAATTAGAGTACGGCACTGATACGCTAGAAATCCACATTGATGGGGTGGAACCGGGTCAGCGTGTGTTGTTGGTGGACGATTTACTTGCCACAGGAGGGACCATGGAGGCCTGCTGTCACCTGATCGAGCGGGCAGGCGCCAAGGTAGTCGGTTGCGCGTTTGTTGTGGAACTCACTGCATTGGGCGGACGTAACCGCATCTCGCCACACGATACGATCAGCCTCATCACATACGATTAACCGCATTGCGACATCTATCGCAACTCGATGCGCGCGAAATGTGGCGTCAGTTTTGCATTACCTGGATCAACGCGCATCGAATTTATAGATGCACTTGTGATTGTAAGTCTGACCCGGGCTGAGGACTGAATCGGGGAAATGCGACTGATTAACCGAGTCGGGGTGGAATTGAGGCTCGAGACAAAGGCCGTAGTGTTTGTGATAGACCTTGCCGTCTTTCCCCGTCAGGCCCCCATCCAGATAGTTGCCCGAATAGAACTGGATGCCGACTTCAGTTGTGTAGATTTTAAGCTCCCGACCACTCTCCGGGTCGTAAAGCGTTGCCGCTAGTTGTGGCTCGCTGACCTTTTCGTCCCGCAATACAAAGTTATGATCGTAGCCACCTGGATCACCCGTCAAAACGGTAATCCGCTCACCGATGGCCCGTGGCGTGGTGAAGTCAAGCGGCGTACCTTTTACGCTATCGATCTTACCAGTGGGAATCCCAGTTTCGTCGAAGGTGGTTTGACGATCGGACTCAAGCTTTAGTTTGTGATCGAGAATCGTTCCTTCGCCCTGCCCTTTGAGGTTAAAGTAACTGTGATTCGTCATGTTGACCGGCGTATTTTGATCGCTGGTTGCCGAATACTCAGCCGTTAAATCACCGTCATTGGTAAGAAAGTAGGTGGCGGATGCTTTAACCTCGCCCGGATAGTTTTCATCGCCGTCCGCGCTTGTAAGCGTGAATTTCACGCCTGCCCCGGCCGCATTCTCAATCGGTTCGCTTTTCCAAACCTGTTTGTCCCAACCGATATTTCCTCCGTGAAGGTGATTGGGATCATTGTTCGTGGCGAGTTGGTGTTTTTTTCCATCCAACTCAAACTTCCCCTTGTCAATCCGATTACAAACGCGCCCTACTGTGCAACCCATATAGGCCGGATTGGGGTTGCCCTTGCCATCACTGTCGAGCCAGCGGGCAAGCGATTCGTAGCCAAGCACAATGTCCTCAAGCTTGCCGTCTTTGTCCGGAACGTGTAGTTCGGTAATGGTTGCACCCCAGTTCGTGAGTTTGCAGACAATGCCGCTTTTACTCTCGAGCGTGTAAAGAAAAACATTTTTACCGTCCGCGGTCCCCCAGTCTTGTTGTTTCACAGTCGTTCTCTCATTTTGTTTGGTGGTTTCCCCGTAAAGCTGATCAGATGGCACAAGCCAGCAACCGATGAGCAGGACAATCAAAGTCTGGAAGAAAGAAGTTTTCAACGGACCGCCTCCTTAGCTTTAGAATTTGTGTGCCGACGTACTGTTTCTCGTCCGGTGTCGCGGCGTCTCGCTTTGCAAACCGCCTAGTCTACCTTGATCTTGGTATTAAGGGTAGCGGTGAGGATGTTTACAGAGATCAAAACTCAGGACTAGATGCATGAGCGCTATGTGACCCTTTGAGTGGCGAATTCACACTTGATCAAGCGTTGAAAGGATCTGTTCGATTTGCGCAATCTCCTCCTGTGTCAGTTGCCAGTCGGCCGCCGCATGAGTGCCCTCAATCTGCGCCCGATTGCGGACACCGACAATCGCCGATGTCACCTCAAGTTTCCGTAAAGTCCAGGCGATGGCTAATTCGGCCACGGAGTGAGAGTGATTCTTTGCGAACAATTGCAACCGATCCACAAGTTGCAAGTTCGCCTCAAGTTCGGGAGTAGCAAATTTAGGATCACGGCTACGATGATCGCTTGGATCCAGAGCTGCGGCCCGTGCACAGGTCATTGCACCGCTTAATAATCCTTTGGCGAGCGGGCTGTAACCAATGATGCCCATCTTTTGAGCACTACAGTAGGAGAATAGCGTGTCCTCTACTTCCCGCTGGAGCATATTGTACGGAGGCTGCAGCGACGAGATCGGATGCATTGCCTCAAGTCGCTCCATCTGTGGCACGTTAAAATTGGAGACACCGATCTCGCGAACCTTGCCCTCCTGCTTCAGGTCAATCATGGCTGCCCAACCCTCCTCGATTTGAGAGTCAGGCTCCGGCCAGTGCATTTGATAGAGATCAATGACCTCTACGCCGAGGCGTTTGAGACTTTGCTCGCATTCGGCCTTGACACTCTCCGCGTCCAGGATTCCAGTCACGCTTCCATCGGGAAGCATTTTTCTTGAGCATTTGGTCGCAACCAGCACATCCTCGCGGGCGGCCTGTCGGAGGGCCTTTCCGACTAATTTCTCCGAGGCACCGTCACCATAAACAGGTGCAGTGTCTATCCAGTTGATTCCGAAATCTAAGCCGGCCAAGAGGCCATCGATCGCCTCGGATGGATCCTGCGGCCCCCAGCCGTATTTCCAGTCGCCACCGCCAATCGCCCAGGTGCCTAAGCCAATCGTGGTGAATTCGAGTTCCGTATTACCTAGTCTACGCCGTTGCATGAAACGATGGCCATCAGTTGGCACCCATGTCGATTTGGCTTTCGTTCTTACAGGTCAAAGAAGCGACGATTGACCCCAGGATATAACCGAGCAGACAAGAGCCAAATATTCCCCTGCCCGTGGTGATACGTCGCATGCATTGATGCGGTATGCGGATGCTTTATGAAATTCAAAGTGACCCCAACGGGACTCGAACCCGTGTTGCCGGCGTGAAAGGCCGGAGTCCTAGACCGCTAGACGATGGGGCCGCAGCGGTAATCCGCGCCGTACCTACTAAAGATTAGAGAAATTCCGTTGCAAGCGTCAAGTGCCGAGTGCTTTTGAATCGCTTCACGGGTCGATAATTTGTGACCCTAGACGGAGAAACCAATTTGCCCGATGGTCACGGAGAGTTCATGACGTTGGTGTTGCCCAACTATCGAATCGATCCTGGCCTGTAGCAGCCGCCACTTTAGATCAGGGCAATCGCTGCATCAGGGCTTAATGCGGGTAATCAGGCAGAACCGGCAGCGTCAGGTTCTTCAGAGGCTTTGGTCGGGGCATCGACCGTCGTGCCGGTGCCATGTTGGATGGCATCGTATACTTCACGACGATGTACTGGGACTTCTTTGGGGGCTTCCACACCCAGGCGGACTTTATCACCACGAATCTCAACCACGACGATGGTGATGTCGTCGTTGATTACGATACTCTCGTTTTTTTTCCTGGATAACACTAACATTGCCGATTCCTTCGGTTAACTCCTCAAGATGCAGTCCCATCAACAAGCATTAATGCGAAAAGGGCCAATCGGTCAGTCCTTGTGACAGGCGAAACAAACCGTGCGGAACCCATCAACGCAGACGAATAACTCTTTTCACTCTACGCCGTCCGTGACCAGAGTCAAGCGAACGGCTTAAAAAGGCCGCTGTTTTCGTAAAAAAGGCGTTAATCCGTGCCGGTAAATACGAAAAGTAGGCTTCTTAAGGTGTTTTTTTTTTTACCAACTGGATAAAACAGGATTTCTGATTTTATATAAGCCTTTATGGTAACGTGGTTTACCAAAAATATGCCTAGTTGCGGTTTACAACGCGAGAGTTGTTGTCTCACGAATAGCTAAAACGGGGGGCATGAGGCTATTGGGGCGGTAGTGGCTATGTCCGACCCTGTAGCTCGCATTCGAGTTTGACGAGTTTTTTACGAACTGACCAAACAATTTGCTGAGCGGGTTCGACAAAGGCACTGCGGGTATCGGGTCAGTTTGGTATGTCAGCAATTTTTTCAGTTTCATTGCCTACAACTATCAGACGCAGACGATGTGGATATTAGTATTTACAACATGGAAGATGCTTGCGGCAAAAGTTTTTGAAGTTCGCTCTTCGTCATCGGGTTAAGCTAGCGTACCTCTTCCCGAGCTGCTTGCGGACGAACGGGGTTAACCTATAATTTTTTTAGATCAGGGCGATTGGACAATTGCCGTGCGCACTAACCAATTACAGCAGTACCAGACGGGGATGTGATGAGGGAATGGTTTCGGGATGTGTTCACCGCCGTGTTTACGGTGGCCCACGGACTTTATGTCACGCTGCGTTGTTGGTTTAGAACTTATGATCCGGAACGGAAGGCGTTTACTCAGCACTTCGAATACCCCGAACTTCCCGTTCCGGTCGCAGATCGCTATCGTGGCTTTCATCGGTTTGATCTGACGACTTGCATTGCATGCGACCAGTGTGCGAAAGCATGTCCTGTCGATTGCATCTACATTAATAAAGAACGTGCCGAAGGTGGCAGAGGTTTCAAAGTCACTGGATACGCCATTGACTACTCCAAGTGCATGTTTTGCGCCCTGTGTGTCGAGCCATGTCCAGTTGACTGCATTTTTATGGGTGCTACTCACGATCTCAGTTGCTATAGTCGCGACGGCTGTATCGTTGATTTTTCTAGAATACCGGTCGATATCGCCTGGGGCAGAACAACATTGAACCCGACGGCGGTGGCGGATTCCAAAGTCATCGTCGAACCGGTTCATGGAGGTCCGAATAGTACCTAGAATTGAGTCTAATGCACGGGGAATTGGAGATGGGGCATACGTTTTCGCGAAAACCCGGCGTACGAATTGCAGAAAGAGTTATCTGTTGGGCATCTAGTATCAAGTAGTTTGTGAGCGAGCACCGCATCATGAGTAAGTCAGACATCCAGTTTCAACGCATGTTCACCGCTGAAGAGGCAAATGCCACACTGCCACTGGTCCGCGCTATCTGCCACGATCTGTCCTCCCTGTCGCACGAGGTCGCTGAGCGAAAAGAAAGGCTCTCTGTGCTTCTTGCAGGAAGGGATGAGGACCGAAATGACCCGTACCGGCAGGAACTTGTGCAAATCGAAGAAGAGCTCAAGCGTGACACAGGCCGTATTGACGAATACATTCAAGAACTTCGGGATCTGGGTTTGGAGCCCATCCAAGGTATAGACGGCTTGGTAGGTTTTCCATCCATGATGGACGATCGAGTCGTGTTTTTAAGCTGGCGTCTAGACGAACCGGAGGTCCTTTACTGGCATGAGATCGACGAAGGTTTTTCGGGCAGGCAACCACTGGTGGTCGGGAGCCAATCAGGGCTATCCATGGACGACGGGAAGTTGGAGTCGGGCTCCTAAATCTGCCGATTGGCCAATAGGCGCATAATCCTTCGCCCGAAACGGGGGGCACCTTGCCCCGGTCGACAGGCCACCTAAAATAAGGTGCTAAACATTCGCCAAGGGCGTTTTCATCATGGCATCTCCAACTGCAATTGCCGCCTATCTAATCTTGTTCACGCTGATAGGTGCAGTTTTTCTTTTTATCAACCTGTTTGTCGGCAGGCTTGTGCGTCCGAACGATCCCCACGCGGAGAAGAAGGAAATTTATGAGTGTGGGGAGCCGGCAATCGGCTCAAGTTTTGTACAGTTCGATTTGAGATTTTATGTCGTTGCATTAGTGTTTATCGTCTTCGATGCGGAAGTGGCTTTTCTTTTTCCCGCAGCAACCGTTTTTGGCAAACAGACACAGCTCGCTGATGTCCGAATGCCGCTGTTTACGGATGTAAAATCCGACGGCAAGACAGAGGATCCAGAAACCAGCACGTCCGCCGATGCAGTGTTAGCGCCCGCCGCTCGAGGCGTTTTTGCAGAATTAGGCCTCCCGTTGCCATCGCTTGTCGTTGATACGGCGACCGATGCGGGAGCCGTAGCGGATGCCAGCAAGAGTTTGCGTGACTCAATCGATCGGTTCACGGTCTACGTTTATAGTGCCACGTTATTTTTCTTTCTCGTGCTCTTTGTCGGTTTTGCATACGAGTGGAAGACTGGAGCCTTTGACTGGGTACGTGCCGTCACTCGGCCTCGCACCCTAGAAGAGCAGCAGTAGTACAAGTGTCGGAGAGAAATGGATGGGTGAGCAGAATCTCGTAAGCCGACTGCAGGCAAAGTTCGGATCAAAAATTCTCGACGTGCAGCTCGACGCGATTGATCCTTGGGTGGAAGTATCAGCGGAGGGGTTACCGGAAGTTTGTCAGTACCTTCATGATGAACCGGATCTCAAGTTTGATTACCTCTCGTGCATCAGCGGGGTAGATTACTTCGAGCCCGATCCCAAAAAGGCGGCCAAACTCATTGGAAAGCCACGTATGGAGGTGGTTTACCATCTGTGGAGCGTAACACACAAGTCGAGCTTAGTGCTGAAGGTGCTACTGCCTCGTTGGAAAGGCGAGCAGGAGGGTTCACTGCCAGATGTTCCGTCTGTTGCCCACATCTGGCGGACCGCCGACTGGCATGAACGTGAGGTATATGACCTTTCCGGAATTAACTTTACCGGACATCCGGATCTGCGTCGCATCCTCTGTCCCGAGGACTGGGAGGGGTATCCCCTGCGACGTGATTATCAAATGCCCCTCGAGTATCACGGGATACGCTGCCGTTGAGTATTAAATGTGTTGATTGAAACATTAATCTGAGTTGCCATGTCTACGATCCCAGAAAACACAGCAAACACTGAAGTTATTGAGTTTGATGTTCGCACCGATGAGATGCTTGTAAATATGGGGCCGCAGCACCCCAGCACACATGGTGTGCTACGACTTGTGTTGCGGACCGACGGCGAGGTGGTTTCTGAGGTAACGCCGCATTTGGGCTATCTGCATCGCTGTGCCGAAAAGATTGGCGAAAATCTGACGCCTCGACAATGGATTCCCTACACCGACCGCATGGACTACCTTGCGGCGATGAGTATGAATCTTGGTTGGGCACTCTGCACAGAGAAATTGATGAATCTGCAAGTGCCTGAGAAGGCGCGGCATCTGCGGGTCATCATCGCGGAAATGCAACGAATTGCGAGTCATCTGGTAGGCATGGGCGCGTATGGTTTAGACCTTGGTAGCTTTAGCCCATTTTTGTACGCGTTCCGCGAGCGAGAAAAGATTTTAGATCTGTTCGAGGAAGCATGCGGCGCGCGGCTAACTTACAGTTACCTAACGGTGGGCGGTGCAACCGCAGATCTGCCGCCCGGTTGGCTGCAAAAATGCGAAGCTTTTTTGGACCAGTTTCTGCCAGTGATCGATGAATATCACGCGCTACTCACCACAAATTCGATTTTCATTAAACGCTGTGCCAATATCGGGGTGATGCCTGCGGATATGGCAATCAGTTACGGATGTAGTGGCGCAGTGTTGCGTGGGAGTGGGGTCGATCTGGACCTGCGACGCGATGGTGAGGAGTGGTACACCAACATGTATGATGGGTATGCTTTCGAGGTGATCGTGGAAAAAGAGGGTCACTATCCAAATGACCATGTTTATCCGCCAGTCCCGCCTGAGGCTGTCTTAGGTGATTGTTGGCATCGGTTTTACGTGCGTATGCTGGAGGTACGACAGGCGGTCGATTTGGTGCGTCAGGCGATTGACCGCTACAGCGCGGCATCAGGTTCTTACGGGGAACCGGTGAAACTTGCCGAAAAATTGCCCGCCGGAGAAACTTATCTTGAGACGGAAGCGCCTCGTGGTCAGATGGGCTTCTACATTGTCAGCGATGGGTCGCCAATACCTTGGCGAGTTCGTGCACGCAGTAGCTGTTTTTGTAATCTGTCGGTCACGTCGGAACTTTGCCGGAACACGTTGATTGCGGATATTCCGGCTGTTGTCGGATCACTAGATATCGTAATGGGTGAAATCGATCGGTAAATAAAAAGTTGGGGCGTTGCAAAGCCCTAAATGACAGATCTCGGCTCTCCGAAAGGCTTTGGGGGCTTGTCGATCACCCTCTTTTTGTGCCATATTTTAGGGGCTTCAAACTTGTCGTACCGGGGCCTTCGACGAAACCTCAATCGCTCGCCGGGTTAATGATTGCGGCGGTGGCGTTGGGCCGTGTTAACGCTATCTGCTCGTTTAATAAATTTAAAAAGACGCGTAGGTGACAGTTTACTGTGTCGCAATTTTTGATCAATCAATTGGGGTTGTATCCGCTTCTTGTTCAAGCCCTGATGGCTATGCTCACGGCCTCTTTGATTCTTGGGGTCATTGCAGGAGGTTCGGTTGTTTTTATCTGGATGGAGCGCAAGGTTGCAGGACGGATTCAGGACCGATTAGGCCCCACGCGTGTTGGCGGTAAGTTCGGATGGTTGCAAACCCTTGCCGACGGCATCAAACTCCTGGCAAAAGAAGATTTGAGACCGGAAGGGGCAGATGCTCTGCTTTTTCGGATTGCCCCGTATGTTGCTTTTTGCGCTTCTTATGGTTCGTTCATCGCCTTGCCATTTGCCACTGGATGGGTGGGGCTTGATATCAATGTGGCTGTCTTTTTTGTGGTGGCTGTTTTAGGACTCGAAGTGTTTGGTGTGATTCTGGCCGGATATGCCTCAGCCTCCAAATGGTCTCTCTTTGGTGCTATGCGGGAGGCGGCCCAGGTCATCAGCTATGAGGTTCCGCTCGGGCTCTGCGTAGTGATTCCTGTGATGATCGCCGGAACGATGGATTTGACTAAAATCGCAAATTTGCAGGCGGGTTGGTTTACGAATTGGTATTTGTTTCATGACCCGTTCGCATTCATTGCATTTTTTGTCTACTACACTTGCGCTTTGGCAAGCGTCAATCGGGCTCCTTTCGATTTGGCCGAAGCAGAAAGTGAATTGGTAGCCGGGTTTCACACGGAATACTCAGGACTCCGCTGGAGTTTCTTTTTCATGGCCGAATACGGTTCGATGTTTCTTGTTTCGGCGCTCGGATCGATCCTGTTTCTCGGTGGTTGGAATGGGCCGATTCCGCTCGCAGAGTGGGTCTTTGGGCAGCATGCAAGTGGCTTGAGTGGTTTTGCTTTCGTGGTTGCGAATCTTCTCGGTTTAACCGTATTTATGTCGAAGGCTGTGCTATGTGTTACGGTTATGATGTGGATTCGCTGGACATTTCCACGCTTGCGAATCGATCAGGTCATTACCACTTGCTGGAAATATTGCACGCCCATTTCAGCCGTGATGTTTGTGGGAGTCATCAACTGGCAGCTTTTGGGATTGCCCAATGGTTCCGATCTGTTGCCACATCATCAACTGGGTGTCCGGCAATTGCCGGGCGCGGTGCGAGAGGGTGCTTTCGGCAAAAACCAGCTGATGCCCCAAGCGCAATCGCGTGACGAAAAATCTGCGAGGCATAAGGAAGCATTACCAGCCCCGTTGCACGCCGTGAGTGATCGGGGGGAGAGTTAAGCGATGGGAGAAATTAATGGGCATGCGATTCTGTTTCTATTTTTCGGTATCTTGACCTGCCTCTTTTCGCTTGCAGTTGTCTTTTCCTCTAATGTCGTGCGAATGGCCTTTTATTTGATTCTCGCGCTTGCCGCGACATCAGGATTGCACTTCCTAGCGGGGGCTGACTTTGTTGGTGCAATGCAACTGGTTTTATACGTCGGCGGAACCTTGGTACTACTCGTATTCGGTGTCATGCTTACGGCACAGAACCCATTTATCTCTCTGCGCACTGCGGGCGGGGATTGGGTGGTGGCTGCGATGGTCGGGGGAATCCTCCTGGTCATTCTGATTCCTGTTGCATTTCAAGTGGGGCTGCCACCGACCGAGGCATCCCAATTAGGCGGTCGGGCGGATCGGGAGGCGGTAACGTCCACCGATCCGGTGAGTGTTCCAACTGCAACGCGGATTGGTTTAGGCTT